>Ga0207734_100022_pt1 | contig 290070 bp, 257 predicted proteins | sample TtanPargueraPR_5_FD_187744 | JGI IMG/M metagenome (GOLD analysis project Ga0207734, IMG submission 187744) | Aerobic enrichment media microbial communities from Bioluminiscent Bay, La Parguera, Puerto Rico - Tt and P1 (3) (SPAdes) | ecosystem: Environmental > Aquatic > Marine > Unclassified ... | reverse complement strand
ATCCATGCCGTGGAGGAGATGTACATCGCGGCGGCATGGTATATCGTGCTGTCCGCGGCATGCGATGCGCTGGACGGCATGATGGCGCGCCTGACCAATTCCGCGAGCGAATTTGGTGTCGAACTCGATTCCCTTGCCGACGTCGTCAGCTTCGGCGTCTCACCGTCGTTCCTGATTTATTCCCTCGTCCTCAGTGAATACGGAACATTCGGTATGCTGGCTGCCGCCGTACCACTGATTCTCGGCGCCCTGCGTCTGGCGCGTTTCAACGTGCAGCTGGTGGGACTCTCGAAAGATCATTTCACCGGCATGCCGATTCCGCTCTCGGCGCTGACACTGGTTTCGTTCATCATCTTTTTCCGGCCCGATCAGATCATCGCGCTTCCGGAACTGCAGTACGCACTCATCGCGATCACCGTGAGCTGCGGCGCCCTGATGATCAGCACCGTGCGCTATCCGGTATTCCCGAAGATCTCACTCGGAAGTTTCCGCCGGCAGCCCCTGCAGATGACGGTGCTGACCATCGCCATCATCGCCATCATCGCGAGCAAGGGCGTGCTGCTGTTTCCCTTTCTCCTGGCCCTGGACATCAGCGGTCCGGTCTTTGCCACCGGCCGCGGACTGCGCCGCATGACCGCGCGGCAGCGCGACGCGCGCCGGGCCCGGGAGGAGGAAGACTCCGTCTCCATCGACTCGCAATCATCGCAATCATAAAGGACCATCATGTTCAAAGCGATCGTCACCGTGAAACTGCGTCCCTCCATCCTCGATCCCGAGGGCAAGGCCATCGAGCATGCGCTGCAGTCACTCGATTTCCAACAGCTCTCCGACGTGCGCGTCGGAAAGGAAATCGAACTGACCGTCGATGCGGCGGACCGTGACGCGGCAGAGCAGGCCGTGGATGACGCGTGCAGGAAACTGCTCGCGAATCCGGTCATGGAAGATTATACCATTGAACTGCAGGAGCTGACCTCATGAGCGCACCGACGTTTGGCGTTGTCGTGTTTCCGGGATCGAACTGCGACCATGACGCCTACCATGCCGTCAAGCACGTGCTCGGAGAGAAGGCGACGTTTCTCTGGCACAAGGATACCGATCTGCAGGGCGTCGACGTGGTCGTGCTCCCGGGCGGGTTTTCCTACGGCGACTATCTTCGCTGCGGCGCCATCTCGCAGTTCTCCTCCATCATGAAGGAAGTCGTGCGCCATGCCGAGCGCGGCGGACACGTGATCGGCATCTGCAACGGCTTCCAGGTGCTGACGGAAACCGGACTGCTCCCCGGTGCGCTGCTGCGCAACCGCTCGCTGAAATTCGTCTGCAAACAGGTGCGCCTGCGCGTGGAGAATGCCGAAACGGATTTCACGCGCCGGTATGAGCAGGGAAAGGTCCTGCAGATTCCCGTTGCTCATGGAGAAGGAAATTTCTATACTGATTCCGATACGCTCAGGGAACTCGAGGACAACGGCCGGGTTGTCTTCCGCTACGTCGACGAGAACGGCGAAGCGACAGAGGCCGCGAATCCCAACGGTTCCCTGAACAATATCGCGGGCATCGTCAACAGCCGCGGCAACGTGCTCGGCATGATGCCGCACCCGGAGCGTGTGGTCGAGAACCTGCTCGGTTCCGACGACGGTCTCGGGGTGTTCGCATCCCTGGCAGAATCCATTACGGGCAGCGTCCCGGCTCTCTCATAGGAGGACTGTTATGTTTGGCAATATCGGCGGATGGGAAATTCTCATCATCCTCTTCCTGATCCTGATTTTCTTCGGCGCGAAGAAAATACCCGATCTCGCGCAGGGACTCGGCAAGGGCATCAAGGAGTTCCGCAAGGCGGCGAAGGACATTCAGGAAGACATCAGCCTCGAAGACAAGAAAATCGAGGACAAGGAAAAATCGAAGTAATCGCGGCGCTGTATCTGCGTCGTTGCCGCGCCCGGTCATCCGGGTGCGCCGGGGTACATGATTAACTATTCCGACATACGGGAATACGTCGAGGCACGGAAGGAATTCTGTGCCTCGCTCGTTGATACCGCGCTCGAAACCGCGGGTCAGCGGCAGGATCTGAATGCGTTCATAGAACTGTTCGCATCCTCCGCACGGGAGCGCGCGCTGGAGTGCGATGCGCGCATCGCGGCGGGAACGGCGCGTCCACTCGAGGGCATGCTTGTCGCGGTGAAGGATAACATCGCCATGCATGGCCGCGAGACCACCGCGGGATCACGCATTCTTGCGGGATATCATGCCGTGCGGGATGCCACCGTCATCGCCCGCCTTCGGGATGCCGGCGCCGTGCTGCTGGGCCGGACGAACATGGATGAATTCGCCATGGGCTCGTCGGGACAGACCTCTGCCTACGGACCGGTTCGCCATCCGTTTCTGGATGGATATGTTCCCGGCGGCAGCAGCAGCGGTTCCGCGGCGGCAGTTGCCGCGGGCATTGTGCACGGCGCGCTCGGCACGGATACCGGCGGTTCCGTGCGGCAACCGGCCGCCTACACCGGCACCGTCGGCATGAAGCCCACCTACGGACGCGTATCCCGTGCAGGGCTGGTGGCGTTCGCATCCTCCTGCGACCAGATCGGTCCGATCACGGCATCCGTCGACGACAACGCCCGCATCCTCGCGGTCATCGCGGGCAGGGATCCCGCCGACGCGACAACGGCCGATGTGTCGGTGCCGGATTTCCCCTCCGCTGTCACTGCCGGGGTCGAAGGACGCCGCATCGGCCTCCCCGCCGAGTATCTCGACGACCGCGTACCGGAGGACATGCGCAGCCGGGTGCGCGCGATCGCACGGCGGCTCGAAGAGCGGGGGGCGGTCATCCGTGATTGCTCACTGCCGCTGACCCGGGCCGTGTTTCCAGCATATTTTCTCATCGCCAACGCGGAGGCATCCTCAAATCTCGCGCGCTACGACGGTGTACGTCTCGGCACCGCGGCGAAAACGGACGCATTGCATGACCGCTACGTGCGCAGCCGCAGCGAGGGTTTCGGGCGCGAAGTGAAGCGCCGTATCATGCTCGGGAGCCGGGTGCTCGGCGGGGGACACGAGCAGGACTGGTACGGCAGGGCACAGCGCGTGCGGCGTCTTGTGCGCGAGGAATTCGAGCGTACCTTCGGTGTGCTGGACCTGCTGTTGACGCCGGTCACGCCGGGTCCGCCGTTCCGCATGGGCGAGCGGCTCGCCGATCCGATGGACATGTATCTCACCGACGTGTTCAACACGGCCGCGAATCTGAGCGGCCTGCCGGCGATCAGCGTCCCGGCAGGAAAGGACGCGAAGGGGCTGCCGTTTGCCGTGCAGTTCATGGCAGGCGCCTGGCGGGAAGATCTGCTCTACGCCGCGGCCGGAGCGGTGGAGCGGCTGCACGGCGGGGAAGCATCGCGAGGGGATGCATCACGCGGAGAGGCATCCCGCACGGAGAAATTAGGATGACGATGCGCAGACAGCCATTCACTTCGAAGCTGCCGCCACCGACGATTCGGATCTACACCGATTTCGACGGCACGATGACTCAAGAGGATGTGGGCGCTGACCTGTTCCGGCATTTCAGCGGGGAGGAATACTTCGAAGACATCCGCGGCCGCTGGAAGGCGGGCGAACTCGAAGCGCCCGCCGCATACCAGGCACTGTGCCGGCGCATCTCCTCGCTTACCATGCGGCAGCTGCGCGATTTCCTCGCGCCGTATGAAATCGATCCCGCGTTCCCGCGCTTCATGCGCTGGTGCGACGAGCACGGGTATCCGCTGCTCGTGCTCAGCGACGGCGTGGATCTCTACATCGACCTCCTGATGGAGAAGGCGGGAATTGAATTCCAGTACCTGAGCAACACCATGCGCCTCACCGGAGGATCACCTCTGATGGATTTTCCGTATTTTGATTCCCGCTGTCCCGAGGTCGCGCACTGCAAGAGCAACCAGGTTGCGTTGCGCTCTCAGGAGGACGATATCATCGTGTACATCGGCGACGGCACGTCTGATTTCGAGGCTGCCGGGTATGCCGATATGGTGCTCGCACGCGGCGCCCTCGAAACGTACTGCCAGGAACAGAACATCACGTTCCGGCGGTTTTACAATTTTACCACCGTGCGGGAGATCCTCTCCCTCATGATCAGCCAGAATACGCTGCGCCGGAAGAAACGCGCGCAGGTCCGCCGGCGCCAGCTGTGGGCGGGGGGCTGATTTTTCATGGAAACACGACACGACATGCACGACGACGCCACAACTGTCCGTTCCCCCGAGCTCCGGCCGCTGCAGGTCACCAAGCACGCGGCACTGTTTCTCGTGACCTTCGCCAGCATGACAGTGGCGGGGATGCTCTGGCAGAACAGAATCGACCTCGAATACATCGGCATCGGCATCCCGTATGCGCTGGCTGGACTGTTCATCCTCAGCTGTCATGAATTCGGGCACTATTTCGCGGCCAAGCATCACGGTGTGCGGGTCACACTGCCGTATTACATCCCCCTGCCGCCGCTGCCGCAGTTCATTAATTTCGGAACGCTGGGCGCCGTGATCCGCACGAAGCAGGAGATCCCGCACCGGCGCGCACTGTTCGACATCGGGGTCGCGGGTCCCGTCGCGGGATTCATCGCGAGCCTTTTTGTCCTCGCCTATGGATTCATGACACTGCCCGGGCAGGATTTCCTTCTTGCCATCCATCCCGATTATGATTTCGCCAAAGGCATGGCGGCATCCGCCGAACCCGGATTCTCGCTGACCTTCGGGAAGACGCTGCTGTACATGTTCATGGAGGAGGTGTTCAGCCGTCCGGGCGCTTACGTGCCGCCGATGACGGAGATGTACCATTACCCGTTTCTCATTACCGGCTGGTTCGGCCTGCTGGTTACGGCGCTGAACCTGCTGCCGGCGGGGCAGCTCGACGGGGGACACATCACGTACGCGATGTTCGGGAAGAAACAGCATATCGTCGGCCGCATCACGGTGACCGTGCTCGTGGCGCTCGGCGGCATCGGCATACTGCCGGCCATTATGGAACTCGCCGGATTCGGAGGGCCTGCTGTCGCTTTCATGGAAGCATTCGGCAGCTTCGAAGCCTGGTTCTGGCCGGGATGGCTGTTCTGGGCGCTGCTCATCGCGGTGGTGGTCAAGGTGCGTCACCCGGATGTGCCGGAATATGAAGCACTTACGCCCGGGAGGCGTGCGCTCGGATGGTTTTCCTATGTCATGTTTTTTGTCTGTCTGTCACCGGCGCCGCTCTATCTCGCATGAGGGGAAAAATCCGTCCCGGCGGCAGTTTGCGATTGACTTTCGACGGGGGGTGACGTATGTTTATAGCGCCTCCTTGATAGTGTGATTTGAAGCCGGGGCATTGTCTGTTGCGACATGCCCCGGCTTCATTACACGGCCAACCACTGAAGGAGAATTCGAGCCTATGAGCCTGAAACATGGTGTCCTTTCACTGGTAATCGTCCTGCTCGCCGCATCCTGCAGCGAGGACGATTCGACCATCGATCCTGCTCTCACTGACAACCCTATCGTCTTTTCTGACTTGCACTTATCCCATTTCCTCGTGGATACGGATACCCTGAACGTCGTACCGGGTGAAGACAAGTCTCCGGACGATCCGGTGACCATTCCGCTGCGCGTGGATGTCCGCATGACGCGTCCCACCGCGCCCGACGAACCGGCGGTGATTCGTTGCACGGTCCGGCCCGAGGGCGGCCGGCAGGTGGTGGCGGAAGAGACGATCAGTGATGCCGTTTCGGGACCGTACGCATTTGCGTTCGACCTGGATCTCACGCGCGGGGATGTGGGGGATTACACCGTGGAGGTGACCGCCGACGGCGAGGCAGCGGTGTCGAGCGCCCTCGGGAAACTGCGTGTCATCAGCGGCGCGAATCCGCCGGAGATTGTCGAGGTGCGAGCGCCGGACACGCTCGAGCTGGAGTCGCAGGTTGTCGTGTTTGACATGTCGGTCAACGTGGTCGATGCCAGCGGACAGCAGGACATCAAGCAGGTGTTTTTCAACAGCTATCGCCCCGATGGCTCCCCGTCCTCCGGCAATCCGTTTTCAATGGCCGACGACGGCAATACCTCGCAGGGCGACATGGTGGCGGGCGACGGATGGTATTCCATTCGTGTGCAACTGCCGCCCACGGCACAGAAGGGAGAGTATGATTTCCAGTTCCGTGCCGTCGACTACTCCAACCTCACGAGCAAAGTCGTTATTCACAACATTATCGTACGCTGATGCACATCGCCCGATTCATCAAGGGAATGATCGCCGTCTGTGCCTGCGCGCTGCTGCCCGCGGCCGCGCATGCGCAGGAATATCCTGCGTCATTCGATTTTCGCAAAACCGTGGCGGGGGAGGATGACCGTCCGCTGAGCAACAGCGCCGTCGACCTCCTGGTGCGCGGCGACACGCTCTGGGTGGCGGGCGGCAAGGGGATCGACCGCACCGAGGATGGGGGTGCGACGTGGACACATTACGGAGGCCTCGAGCCCTTTGACCGCGAAGACATCGCCGCGCTGGAAGCGCATGGATCAACGTTCTGGGCGTCGCTCGCCGGATCGGAAGAGAGCGACCAGGGATCGCTGCCCGTCGGCCTGGGGCTTGTCCGCTCGACCGACAATGGACAGACGTGGACGCACTTTGAGCAGCCGCGGGAGTCCGAGGACATGTCCACCTACGAGATCACATACGGTTCTAATACAATCGCTGCGCTCGCAGTTACGACGGATATCAACAACATCACCTATGACATCGCCGTGACGGGCGAGGCGGTGTTCATCGCGAGTTTTGCCGGCGGACTGCGCCGCTCAACGGACGGTGGTCAGACGTTTGAACCCGTGATACTGCCGCCGGATTTTCTCGATCGCATCACGCCGGAAGACACGCTGGACTTCGAGCTATCGCCGGTCAACCGTCCAGATCTCGGTCTGCGCGAAAGCCTCAATCACCGTGTGTTTTCCGTCCATGCCATGAGCGACGACACGATCTGGGTCGGCACGGCGGGTGGCATCAATCTCTCCACCGACGGCGGGGTGTCGTGGCGGAAGTTTTCCTTCAATAACCAGACGCAGCCCATCTCGGGGAATTTCGTCGTCGCGATCGGCGACAACATGATCGGGGGCGTGCGCCATGTCTGGGCCGCCACGGTGAACGCGCTGAATCCCATCGAGTTTCGCGCGGTCAGTTATACCACGGACATGGGCGAGAGCTGGCAGACGGCGCTGCGCGGCGAGTTCACGCACAATTTCGGATTCAAGGACGAGGTCGTCTACGCGGCCACGAATAGCGGCATCTACCGCTCCGATGACGGGGGCAGGAGCTGGATCGCCTTCTCGCGCTTCGTCGATGCAGCGAGCAGACAGATCTCCGCCGACGAGCGCTGCTTCGCCGCGGTATCGCAGGGCGATCGGGTCTGGGTGGCGAACAGCGACGGACTGATGTATACCGAAGACAGTGACGAATCGTTTTTCGGGACGCGCTGGACCATCCTCCGTGCCGCGCAGAAGCTGGCGTCCGTCGAAGAGGTCTACGCCTATCCCAATCCCTTCGCGCCCGACGACGAGGTCTGTCGCATCCATTACAGAACAGGCGGCGGAAGCGTGAGCATCAAAATTTACGACTTCGCCATGATGCCGGTGCGCACGCTGCTGCGCAATGCCAGCCGCGCCCCGGATGTCGAGTTTGACGAGGTGTGGGACGGCTTGAACGACAACGGCGAGCGCGTCGCCAACGGCGTGTACTACATCGAAGTCAGCGAAGGCGATCAGGATCCCCGCTGGACGAAAGTGGTGGTGCTGCAATGAGGAATCACATGACAGAGAGAATTTCCTGCATGGACCGTGCATATTCTGTCACGTCGAATCGCCGGACGCGCCCAGTTGCGCGCACGGCCGTCCATCCCGGCGCAGCCGGACAATCCCGATGGAATCCTGTTCAAGCCGGGCTGGCATTCCTTCTGCTGCTCGCTGTATTGCTGCTGGCGTCCACATCGCTGCAGGCACAGAACGGTACGGCCGGCGCGTTCACCCGCATGGGATTCGGTGCGCGCGGCCAGGGCATGGGCAATGCGCTGTCGACGGTGAACACCGGCACGATCGCCACGTATTATAACCCCGCGCTGAGTGCCTTTCAGGAGGGGCATGTGTTTCGCGGGAGTTACTCCTTCCTGGCGCTGGACCGCAAATTCAACCAGGTCAGCTACACGCAGACCATCCGCATCTATGACGAGGAAGCGCGCGTGTATGCCGATGAGCCGGGCGTGCAGTCCATTTCAGGTATTTCCGTGGGCTGGATCAACGCCGGCGACGCGGATATTCAGGGGTATGACAGCGACGGCTTCAAGACCGATATGTTGAGCGTGTTCGAGAACCAGTTCTACGCGAATTTCGGCACGCGCTTCTCCGATCGGCTTGCGGTGGGATTCAGCGCGAAGTTTTATTACTCGGGTGTGTACGAGGATATCACCTCGTCGGGATTCGGACTCGACATCGGCGCGCTGTACATGGTGTCGTCGTCGCTGCGCATTGCGCTCGTGGCGCAGGAGCTGCTCACGAAGTACCAGTGGGATACGAGTGATCTGTACGGCGCGGAGCGCGGCAACTCCACCGAGGATCCGTTCGCGCGCATTTTCCGTCTCGGTATCGGCTATACGCTGCCGTCCGAGAGCGGGCTCGCATCGGCGGAAATCGAGCAGATCGACGGGGACGTGTACATGGCACGGCTGGGTGTGGAGGTGCCGGTCGCGGAGAATATTGCGCTGCGCGGAGGCGTCGAGCGCCTCGATCTGTCCGACATGGGCATCGACCCGCGTCCGACCATCGGGTTCTCGGTCAGCCAGCCTGTCGCGCAGATGCAGCCGATCATTCATTACGCATTCATTCTCGAGCCGGTGGCCCCGTCGCCGACACATGTACTCTCTTTCGCTCTTCATTTCTGATTCACGGGAACACGGATCATGAAGCGATACTTTTTCCTTCCGATTGTTTTTATCGCCGTGCTGCCGATGCTGGCGCATGCCCAGTCCGGCCAGGCGGGACTTTCATTCCTCAAGAACGGCGTTGGTGCGCGCACGGTGGCCATGGGCAACGCGGGCGTTGCCGGCGCGGATTTCGGATCCGCGATGTACTACAATCCCGCCCTGCTGGCGGATGATACCGACGCGTCGATCACCATCATGCACAACGAGTGGATCCAGGATATTTCCACCGAGTACATCGGCATCGTCCTGCCTGCGAAGGGGTGGACGTTCGGTCTTTTCATGGGACTGACGACGGTGGCGGGGATTGAGGTTCGTGACCGGCCGTCGGTGGAGCCCGACGGGATGACCGATTCACGCAATTTCGCCGGCGGTGTAACGGCGGCGTTCGACATCATGGAGTCGGTCAGTTTCGGTATGAACGCGAAATACATTTTCGAGAAGATCTATACTGACGACGCCGGCGGATACGCATTCGATTTTGGTCTGACGGCGCATCCGTTCAGCGGCGACCTGCAGGATCTCGGGTTCGGACTGGCGCTGGCGAACATCGGCAGCATGTCGGAGCTGAGTGCGGTCGAAACCACGCTGCCGTCGCTGCTGCGCTACGGCGCGGGCTACAGCATTCCGCTCGAGACGCTCAAGAGTCATCTCAATGTCGAGGTGAACGGCGTAACGCTGCTCGAAGAGGAGACAACGCACGCGAACATCGGTGTGGAATTCGACTATGTGGACATGGTGTTTCTGCGGGCGGGATATGAATCCGGCTACGACAACAAGAACATTTCCTTCGGCGCCGGAGCCCGGTACAGCACGTTGCGCTTCGATTATGCCTTCGTGCCGTTCACCGAGAGTTTCGGCAACGCTCACACGGTTGCGCTGACCATCGCACTCTGAGTTCCATGCACGACGCACCGCACATCTGCTTCACATTCGTGGGGGATGTCACGCGGGATTCACGCCTGCGCCGTTTCCGGCAGGCCGCAGCGGACATCGCGGATGTGTCGCTTGTGACGCTTTTGGTATCTGCAACGGCGGAGACGCAAAATTCTGAGTCGCAAGAGGTGGAGTCGCAAGAGGCGGAGTCGCCACCCGCTGAGTCCCCAGACGCAGCGTCGCCGGCCTCGCATTCGCCGCCGGCAGATTCCGTATCGTCGGCCGACGACACCGTTCAGCATTCTTTATCCCCCGTTTCCCGTCATTTTCATCTGGAGCGTTTCGGACGTGAGCTGCGCTTTCGTCCGTTTGCACCGGCGACACTGCGCGCGCTGCTGCCGCCTTTCTGGCGGGAGGGAGCGCGTGCCGCGGCGATGCTGGATGCAGATCTGTATTTCGCCGCCGACCTGTATGCCCTGCCCGCAGCCGCATGGGCGGCGCGGCGTACCGGGCGTCCGCTGATATACGATGCGCGTGAGCTGTACCGGTCCGTCGCCGCACTGACTCATAGGCCGCTGATGCAGCGCTTCTGGCGTCTGCTCGAGCGGCGCTATGCCCGGGGAGCACAGGCGGTGCTGACGGTCAACGAGTCGATAGCCGAAATCCTCCGCGGGGATTTTTCTCCCGTGCATGTGATCCGCAATCTGCCAGACTGGTCGCAGTCCGCTGCAAAGGGTGATTCGGGAGCAGGTGGTGATTCAGAGGCAGGCGTTGCTTCGAATGCAGGTGTGGAATCGGATGCAGGTGCTGAATCAGATGCAGCGGGTGATTCCGCGGCCACGGCGAATCTCCTTCGCAGGGAGCTTGACATTCCGGAAAACCGGACAGTGCTGCTGTCACAGGGGGGCGTGCAGCGGGGGCGCGGCGCGCTGGTGTGCATCGACGCCCTCGCGGAGTTGCCCGAGTGCGATCTGGTGTTCCTCGGGGACGGTCCGATGCGTGACGATGTGCGACTGCACGCCGAAGTCTGCGGCCGGGCAGACCGCGTGCACCTGCTTCCTGCCGTCCCGAGCGAGGAATTGCCACTGTGGACCGCGTCCGCTGACATCGGCTTCTGTATCATCGAAAATTTCGGGGAGAGCTACTATCTCAGTCTTCCGAACAAGCTGTTTGAATACATAGCGGCGGGAGTGCCGGTCGTCGGCAGTGATTTTCCCGAGATCGGTGCCGTGTTGCGCGACAGCGGGGCGGGCGTCACCGTCGATCCGTCCAGTGCGGTGTCGGTGGCCCGCGGCGTGCGCCGGATACTTGACGAGCCGGGAATGCGGGAACGGCTGCGCGAGGGATGCCGATCTGCTGCGCGCGATTACAGCTGGGATTCGGAGAGGGAATCGTTCATGGATGTTCTTCGTGAGGTGCTTTCTGTGCAGGGGTGATTCCGATTGCGATTGCGATTGCGATTTCGAGAGTGAGAGCGATGGCGAGGGGTTAATGCTCCGACCGTACCCATGAATGAACAAGGGCGTCAATATCACGTTGCACGTCGGCGGGCAGCTTTGCAATACGAGCCGCGGCACGTGTGAGATCCGCATAGGCCGAGACAGCTTCTCCGCCGTGATCACGAAGTGCCGCGAGGTGTTTGCCGATCGCGAGAAGATCGCCGCGCGCGGCAGGACCGCTCAGCGCCTGCTCCACGGGCACGGTGCGCAGACGATGAAGAACGGTTTCGATCATCGGGCGGAGATGCTCACCCTGTGTTGTTTCTCCTTCCTCCAATGCCGCGCACAGCAGCTGATCGGCAAGTGCGGCCAGAACCACCGGGAAATTCCCTGCGAACACGCATGCGGCGTGATATAACGCCTTCTGATCGGCGCGCAGCCGCAGGGGACGCCATCCGACAGACTCGGCGAATGCCTGCGCGCGGAGCTGAAAAGTGTCGTCCCCGACGATCCCGCAGCCGATGTCTTCCAGGGTCTCCGCGGGCAGCGGCGCTTCCGTGAACGACTGCATCGGATGCAAACCGCCTGCAGCGGCCCCCCGATCGATAAGAGGCTGCAGCTCCGATGCGTCACGAAGACCGGAGACATGGAAAACCAGTGCGGACGGCGCTTCCATATGCCCCTGTGCGAGCTGCTCTGCGGTCGGTCGAATGGTCTCGTCCGGGACACACAGAATGCAGATATCCGTGTCATGAGGGATGCCAGTCGGGAGGGTGGACAGAACGCGTGCGTCGGGCAGGATGGAACGCAGGGACGCGTGCCGTTCGAGATCCGGCTCTACGATGGCCTGGATCACGAAGTTCCTGCGCTTCAGGTGACGGAGCAGGTTCATGCCGACGCGTCCTGCACCGATCAGCATGACACGTGATCCTGTCGATGAGCTCATGAGGTCATGCCGCTGCGAGTGAACACCGCCGAAAGATAGCCGACAACGCGCGTGGTGTCGCCCGTGACGTCACCCGAAGTGCACTGATGCAGTACTGCGCTCCTGTCCGCGCCGAGGAGCGACGCGGCGGTCATGACAGCGGCGATCGGCCCTCCGCCGCAGGCTTCGCATTGATGATTCTCGAGATCCTCGAGCAGTTTGTTCGGCTGTCCCTCTCTGATGTGCCGTGCGGCGATCGCATCAAGTTCCTTTGCGTCCTCCTGACCGTGAAAATGTGAGAGGTCGCTGCTCGCGATCATAACGGCGTCTCTGTCGCGAAGGATGTCGGCGAGTACCTGGCCGAGGACGCGGCAGTAATCGGGTCGCTGATCCCCCATGACGATGGGAAGGATTTTCACGTCAGGATTGATGCGCTGAAGGAATGGCACCTGTACCTCGACGGCATGCTCGTCGCGATGTCCCAACTCGGATGCTTTGATAATGCCTCTGTGCTCGAGCAGTTTCCCGCGGAGTTCGACATCAACGTTCACGAGCCCGAGCGGCGTGCGGTACGCATCACCGTCGTAGACGGAAATGCCATGGAAATATTCCCTGTGACTCGGCGAGATGATGACGGCCGTGCTGAATCGCCGCTGCCTGAGAGCTGCGTACGCAGTCGCCGCTGTCGGACCCGAATACGCGTATCCGGCGTGGGGTGAAACGACCGCCACCGGTGTTCCCGAGATGCGCAGATCCTGCACATCTTCAAGCATCCCGTCAATATTGAGACCCAGCAGCGTCGGGTCGTCAGGGTAGAACAGTCCGCTTACCGCCGGCTGGCGTATCTGCATCGCTTTCATTCTTCCTCCTTGATGACCATACCTTCGAAGCGGTACACCACCGCGCCGGGCTTTTCCCATGCGTCCGTCGGTACCATGGTTTTGCGGCACAGTCCTTCGAGAAACTGTGCTTTGTTCCAGTTATGATCGACCGCAACCTGCGGAAGCAGCAGTCCCCGGCGTCCGGCATATTCAAGGACCAGGCCGTGAGGACCGATGGTAAAATCAGTGGGCTCTTCGAGGGGCATGAGCGGACCGAGCAGGGTGACATCAACGGTCATATCCTTCAGCTCATCGGGGTCGAGCGGAGGGAATCGGATGTCGGCCGTGGCGGCGCGCATCGCGACCTCGCGAAGTGTCTTCTCGAATGAACCCTGCAATTCGAGAAAGCCGATACAGCCGCGCAGGGCGCCGGAAACGTGCAGGGTCACGAATAGCCCGCTGACATCAAGCTCAGGTAGGTCCGCAGCCGTTTTCGCTGTTTCCGGAACACGGTCAGCCACCTCGTTTTCGACGGCGGTTCGGGCGGTCTGGAGAATCGCCCTGCGCGCGGATGGGGAAAGCGAATGCAACATATTCACCGGAACAAAGATGGCGGAAATGCGGTTGTGATGAGTGCCATGGAGGCGGTATTTTAAAGATTGCCGCTGTCTGCCGGGCTGCCGGCAGCTTTATCGTGACACGCTGGCCGTTTATTTGAATATATGAATTGCGGGGCACTGTGTCACGAACATTCTCGATCGTTTCGTGTACCCGTTTCAGGTAGGATACAATGCATACCACAACCCGCAGCATTCTCGCGCTGATTGTCCCCGCGCTGGCGGTTCTCTTGATTTCCGAAATCACGTTCTCGCCCGAGGGGCGTGCCGTGCTCTCGACCGCGCGTACTCAGAAACTGCAGCTCAAGGCAGAATTGAAGGCGGCTGCGACACAAGGCCAGGCTGCCGACATGCCTCATGTCGACCGTTATATCATTCCCAGAACCTACAACTCGGATCGTCGCATTTCCGAAGGACTCCGTCACGGTATGCGGCAGCTCGCATATCAGCGCGCGGAATTGTCCCTTCGTAAACAGACGCTGGGGAACAACTGGACCTTCGTCGGACCGAATACCATCGGTGGACGTGTGCGCGTTGTGAAATATCATCCCAATAATCCTTTCATCGTCTATGCCGGATCCGCCTCGGGCGGCGTTTTCAAATCCGTCGACGGCGGTGACACCTGGACGGCGATGAGCGACAATCTGCCGACGCTGGCGATCGGGCACATGGCCATCGATCCCGGGAATCCCGAGCACATATACATCGGCACCGGAGAGGGCAGTTTCAACTGGGACAAGGTGTACGGTGACGGTGTGTACAAGTCGACCGACGGCGGCCAGACGTGGGTAAACATCATGAAGGATGTCATTCGTGATTACGATCTCGCAGTCAACCACGTAGAGATTCATCCCCGGAATTCCGACCTGATCTATGCTGCGGCAACGTTTGGTGGTGGATCCGGCGGTCTGCTGCGCACCGAGGATGGCGGTGAAAACTGGACAACCGTGCTCAACGGTCCTGCAAGGGACGTCGTGCTGGATCCGACGAATCCAGATCGTGTCTATGTCGCGTTCGGGAACGCGAACGGCCGCAGCAGTAACGGTATCTATTTTTCCGAACAGAAGGGTGACCGGTGGACGTTCGAGAAACTCACGGTGAACCTGCCGGAACCGGACTCCATCGGCAGGGTGGTGATGGATATCAGTCAGTCCCGTCCCGGCACGATGGTCGCTGTCATGCAGCGCTCGCGTGCCACTGCTCCCACTGACCGACAGGACTTCCTCGGCGTTTACCGCTCCACCGATTACGGTGCGACCTGGGAGCGATCCGCTGCTTCTGACCAGGCGAATATGCGGGAGGTACTTCGCGGCCAGGGCGATTACAATCTTTTCGTTCGTTTCCATCCCACCGATCACAATGTCATATACCTCGGTGGCATCTATGTCTGGCGCAGTACGAATTTCGGTGACAGCTTCTCGCAGATATCCTCGCAGACAGGTGTGAACGGCGCCTGGGTGGACATGCATTACGCGGATTTCAATCCCGAGGATCCCGACCAGATGATCGTCGCGGGGGACGGTGGACTGTTCCGCACCGATGATGCACTGCGGTCGACACCGGTCTTCAAGGAAATCAACACCGGTCTCGCGACCATGCAGTTTTACGCCATGGATTTCGATGCGCGGAATCCGCGGCGCGTCGCCGGCGGCACGCAGGATCGCCGCAACAACCTTGGCGACGTTGCGACGGGTGAATGGGACCGTCTCGGATGGGGCGGCGACGGCGGCTATGTGGCCTTCGATCACGAGGATGAAAATATTTTCTACATTACATCCCAGTACGGGAATCTCGCAAAAACCACGAATGGCGGCGCATCGTTTCGATCAGCACGGCGTGGACTCGACCGCACCGATGCGCAGGGCAACTATCTCTTCAGTTTCGTGACGCCCTTCATCATGCATCCGACCGACAGTCGCATCCTCTTTGTCGGGGGGAATCGCATGTACCGCACCACAAACAGGGCGGGGGAGTGGGAGCCGATTTCCGAGGATCTGACCGGTGCGCGCAGCTCCCTGTCGCAGTTTCAGGATCTGTCGCTCTGCAGGACGGACCCAAATGTGCTCTATGGTGTCACCGGTTATTCGAGCCGTGCTTTCCGCTCCACCAATGCGCTCGACGATCCGGAGGAGGTGAGCTGGGAGCGTATCGACGAAGGGCTGCCCAATCTTTTCCTCAGTGAAGTGGAAGTGCATCCCACCGATGGTAATATCGCATACATCGGCACGGCTGGCTTCAGCTCTAGTTCCGGTGTCTACAAGACTACCGATGGCGGGCAGAACTGGGAGTTCATGAAAGGCGAAACGGAAGCCTCGCGGCTGCCGGACATTCCGGTAGGCGCGGTGGTCATCTGGGAGAAAAATCCCGACGTCGTTTTCGCCGGCACGGATCTCGGCGTTTTCGTCAGTTCCGATGCGGGACGCAACTGGTATCCTTTCGGTGACGGTCTTCCGAACGTCGTCATCGATGATCTCAAACTGACGGGTGAAGACATTCTCTATGCCGCGACGCATGGACGCGGCATGTGGATGGCATCGGCGATTCTTACCGTCGAGGAAGAGGCGGAGCGTACGCGCCCGCTTTCATTCACGCTCGGTCAGAACTATCCGAATCCGTTCAATCCTTCGACCGTGATTCCCTTCACGCTGGAGCGGGCTGCCGATGTCACCATTCGCATCCATGACGCGCAGGGACGGCATGTCCGTACGCTGCTCGATGAGCGCCGGGAAGCCGGGTTGCACAGTATCCGGCTTGATGCGGCGGGATTGCGGAGCGGCGTCTATCTGTACGAGCTCTCTGCGGGAACGCAGAGGGAGGTGCGGAAAATGCTGCTGACGAAGTAATGAAGCGTGCAGATTGAGAAAGGAAAGGCGGGCATGTGCCCGCCTTTCCTGTAACGTGGAAGTTCTTCCCGGAAATCCGGAGCGGAGTGAACCGCCGCGGCTTTCAGAATAAACCGCTTCGTCGCTGTCGAATGCTGCTTAGTGCTCGGTCCTCGTACCGATGAATTTCTGATACGACAGCAGACCGATGATGCAGATGACGCCGATACCGCTGAACAGCAGCCAGAGTTCACTCGTCATGGCGTACTGGGAGATATCCGCTTTTGTCATGCCAATCTGCTCGCCGATCTCCAGCGCCTGGTCGATCTTGATCGTCGTCGGCATGGAAATATCAAGAGCGCGATCGGCCACTGTGCGACGAATGTATGCGATCATCGGATTATCGATGAAGCGCACATAGAGGAAGGCGCCGAGGACGCCGCCGATCAGTGAACCGAATGCGCCGTAGAGAAAACCGAAGCCCATGTATGTCGCTTTGCGGTCGGGGGGAGCGATGAGTCCGAGATAGCTGATGAACTTCGGATGGGCGGTCATTTCTCCGATGGAGAAAATCGTGATGCCGGCCATGAAGATCCAGATATTTGTATCGACGGCGAGAATGGCCATACCCAGTGTGCCGAGTGCGATGCCGGTCACCATGGTCGGAAGCGCCTTGGTTCTGCTCACGATTTTCGAAATGAAAAGCTGCAGCAGGATGATGGTCCCGGCATTGATCACGGTGACATGCTCGACGTCGAAATGCCAGTTGATGCCGAAAGTCCCCTGCACCCAGTTGTCGAGGGGGGATGCGTCGACAAAGGCCTTGACATACCACAGCACGCTGTCGAACATCTGGAAATACAGAATCCAGAACCACGAATAAATGAAAATGAAAAGGATGAAGCGCCAGTCGGTGAAGACCATGTACAGTTTCTTGAAAATGCCCTTGAGCGCGACTCCGAACGACTCCTTGTCGGGATGGGGCTCCATCGGTTCCTTGAAGAGGAACAGGGTTGGAATAATCATTGCGCCCGTACCGATGGCCGAGGCGATGATCACATAGTGCCAGGAAATGGCCTTGAGCATCGGCACAAGGATCAGCGGGAAGAGAAAGGCGCCGAGATTGATCGTCCAGTAAAAAATGCCGAAGCCGAGTGTGCTCGTGCGTTCGTCGGTGACCTTCGCTATGGTTCCTGAGACGACGGGTTTGAACGTTCCCGCACCGAAGCCCATGATCACGAGTGCGAAGAAGACCGCCGCGTAGGTGTCCATCTGGCTGGTCAGGAAATAGCCGCCGCCCAGCAGGGTGAAAGCGACCATCAGTGTTTTGCGGTATCCCATGCGGTCCGCCACCGCCCCGGACAGGATCGGGAGGAAGTACAGCAGCGGCTGGATGGTGCTTTTGATGATACCGACGCCCTCTTTGGAAAATCCGAGCTGGTCGGTCATGTACACCGACAGAATGCTCATCATGCCGTAGTACGAACCGCGCTCGAAGAATTCGAAGAGGATGACAATCCAGTAATTCCTGGGGAAATCCTTCAGGCGGGCTTTCTGGGAAGTGTTTTCAGCCATGAACGCTCAACGGTTGGTGATACTCATATCGAGGGATGGCGCGCCGACGCGGCGCTGAAGATTCCGCAAGATAATAATTCTCGCGGCGCGATCAACGACGCAGAGGAAAAATTACGGACGCCCGAATCGTGTATTTTCAGCATGACGGGAACAGGCGCTTTGTATATCTCTGCCGGGAGTATTACCTTTTGAACTGTGGAATGCAGACATTCCATATCCTCTTCAAACCATCCACCGAATCTGGAAGGGCATTCTTGAAAGACTGCATTCGCATTGCCAGTGGCCAGGGATTCTGGGGCGACCTCTTTGACGCACCCTATCATCAGGTCACCAAGGGCAAGGTCGATTATGTCATGATGGATTTTCTGGCCGAAGTCACGATGTCCATCATGCAGAAACAGAAACTGCGCAATCCCGATATGGGGTACGCGCGCGATCTGCCCGAGCAGATGAAGCAGCTGCTTCCGCACATCAAGGCCAAGAACATCAGGATTATCACCAACGGCGGAGGCGTCAATCCTGTCGCCTGCAAAGACGCAATCTTCCGTGAGGCCGAAAAACTGGGCATTCACGGATTGAAAATCGGCGTGGTGACCGGTGATGATATTATCGACCGTCTCGATGATTTGACCGCGCAGGGAGTGGAGCTCAACAATATGGATACCGGTGCCCCGATCACTGAAATCCGGGACCAGATCGTCTCCGCCAATGTCTATCTCGGGGCCATGCCGATCGTCAAAGCCCTGCAGAACGGCGCCGACATCGTCATCACAGGACGCACGACGGATACGGGGCTGACGCTCGCACCGATGATTTACGAGTTCGGCTGGGACGAAGACGACTGGGACAAAATGGCTGCCGGTACTGTCGCGGGACACATTCTGGAATGCGGTGCGCAGAGCAGCGGCGGCAATTTTCTTGGCGACTGGCGCAGCGTGCCCGACATGGCGCATATCGGATTTCCGATCGCGGAGGCGTATCCCGACGGCAGTTTCGTGGTCACCAAGCACGATGACACCGGCGGCATGGTCACTGAGGCAACGGTCAAGGAGCAGCTCCTGTATGAAATCGCTGATCCGAAAGAATACATCACGCCCGACTGCGTCGCGGATTTCACGACGATTCGTGTCCAGCAGGATGGTAAGGACCGCGTACGTGTTTTCGATATCAAGGGGCATCCGGCAACGGATTCGTACAAGGTATCCGCGTCCTATCACGCGGGGTATTCCGCGATCGGCTCCCTGACATATACCTGGCCTGACGCCTATGAAAAAGCGCAGGCAGCGGATCGCATTCTCCGACAGCGGTTGAAGGACCATGAACTCGAGTTTGATGAAATCCGTTCGGAATATGTCGGATTGAATTCCTGCTTCGGTCCGCTGGCTCCGATGCCGGAGGAAGTAAGTGAAGTGGTGCTCCGCATCGGTGTGCGCGGGAAGATCCGAAAACATGTCGATGTATTCGGTCAGGAGATTGCCCCGCTGATTCTCACTGGTCCGCCCTCCGTAACCGGCTTTGCCGGCGGGCGTCCGAAACCGAAAGATGTCATTGCGTACTGGCCGGCCCTGATTCCCAAATCACTGATTCGAACCCGAGTGCTCGTGGAGGAAAACTGACATGGCCAGGAAAACCGTCAGACTCATCGAGATTGCCCATGCCCGTTCCGGCGACAAGGGTGATGCCGGGAACGTGGGAGTCATCGCTCGCGATGAACGCTTCTATCCCGTTCTCGTTGAACAGCTTACCATTGATGCGGTAAAGAAGCACTTCGCAGGTATCTGTCATGGCACGGTGGAGCGCTATGAGCTTCCGAATCTCGGTGCTTTGAATTTCATCCTGAACAACACGCTGGGCGGCGGCGGTACCGTCTCGCTCAAGCATGACGCGCAGGGCAAGACACTCGGCGCCGCGATGCTGCGCATGGAAATCGAAGTGGATGAGGATCTTCTTCAGTCCTGAATACGCTCACCATACTCACAAACGCTCACTTCACAACACCCATGGATCTTACAATCCCCGCACTGCAGCGTGCTGCGAACGAAATGCGGATCGACATTATCCGGATGCTGCACGCGGCCGGATCGGGCCATCCCGGCGGTTCGCTTTCCCTTATCGATCTTCTTACTGTTCTCATGTTCAAGTACGTCCGGAGAACGAAGGAAAACGCGGATGACCCGGACAGGAACCGTCTCGTGCTGTCGAAGGGACATGGGGTTCCCGCCCTTTACGCGGTGCTTGCCCGCGCCGGTGTGATTGACCATGACGAACTGCTGACACTTCGCAGGGTCGACAGCCGCCTGCAGGGCCATCCACATAACGGATCCGTTCCGGCGGTCGAGGCATCAACCGGATCGCTCGGTCAGGGACTCAGTATCGCCCAGGGGATGGCCATGAGCGCCCGGCTCGACAACAAGGACTATCGCGTGTACTGTGTCATTGGTGACGGTGAGTCGCAGGAAGGCCAGATCTGGGAGGCGATGCTTTCAGCGGCCAAGTTCAAACTCGACAATCTGATCGTCATCATGGACTACAACAAGGGACAGATCGACGGTCCGACCAATGAAATCATGAATCTCGAGCCACTGGCAGACAAGATTGCGAGTTTCAACTGGGCCGTGCAGGAAATCGACGGGCACGACTTCGAAGCCATCGATACCGCGCTGACCAATGCACAGGAGCTCGACAGCCGTCCGCATTTCATTATTGCCCATACCGTGAAGGGCAAAGGCGTTTCCTTCATGGAGGATCCGACCGAGTGGCACGGCAAAGCGCCGAACGACGAGCAGGCGGAAGCCGCACTCAAAGAACTCGAAGCATTACTCAACTGAGGATCAGCACTGCATCATGGCAAAAGCGACACGCGTATCATTCGGTGAAGAACTTGCAGAACTGGGAGCCTCGCATCCCGAGCTCGTCGTGTTCGACGCCGATCTGTCAAAATCCACACAGTCTCAGATGTTCGCCGAGCGCTACCCTGCGCGTTTCTACGAGATGGGTATTCAGGAACACAACATGATCGGCGCTGCCGCCGGAATGGCGCTTTCAGGGAAAAAACCGTTCATCTGTTCGTTTTCCACCTTCGTCGTCGGGCGTTTCGAGGTCATTCGCATGTCGATCGGATATACCGACACACCCGTCACCATTGTCGGGACGCATTGCGGTGTTGCCATCGGCGAGGACGGCTACAGTCAGATGGCCCTCGAGGATATTGCGCTCATGCGAACGCTCCCGAACATGGCGGTCATCCAGCCTGCCGACGACCGTGAGACAAAGGCGGCCGTGCGCTTCCTTGCTACCTATGATCAGCCTGCCTTTCTCCGTCTGACACGGCAGGGGGTTGAGGAGGTCCACGATGAAAGCTACGAATTCAGGTTTGGCAAGGCAGATACCCTGAAGGACGGCACCGATGCCGTGATGTTCACCACCGGCGGTGTGGTCATGCATTCGCTGAAGGCGGCGGAGCAGCTCGAGCAGAAGGGACTGAGTATCCGTGTGGTGAATATTCATACGATCGCGCCCCTCGATGTGGATGCTGTCGTCCAGGCTGCGAAAGAGACCGGCCGCGTCATCACTGTCGAAGATCACAGCGTGATCGGAGGACTCGGCGGCGCGGTCGCGGAGGTTCTCGGTGAGCATCATCCCACACGCATGAAGCGTATCGGCATGCAGAGTTACGGCCGATCCGGTTCACCGACAGATCTGTATCGTCATTTCGGTCTCGACGCTGATGGGATTCGCGATCAGGTGGAGTCCTTTCTGCATACGAGTTGATGACCACTGTCTCTGGTGTCCGATCACGTGAAGGCATCAGAATACGGTATCGTGAATATACAAAACGGACCCGCCTTGGCGGGTCCGTTTTGTATGAGTGGAGGGAGAGCGCAGATCCGGGAGAATCTGCGTGCCTTGATGATGCAGGTGATTATTTCACCAGCATCATCTTCTTCACGTCATGGAAGTCCACACCGTCGGGTACCTGCGCATGAATGCGGTAGGTGTATACACCGGACGGAAGGTTTGTTCTCGCGGTATTGCTGTTCCACGTCACTGCGTGTGTGCCGGCGGGAACGCTGCGATCGAGAAGAACAGCGATCTCCTCACCGAGCGCGTTGTACACGGCCAGTCGCACATTGCACTCCTGTGGAATCGTAAATGTAATCGTCGTGGACGGATTGAAGGGATTCGGGTGATTCTGATGGAGTGCGAAGTTCTCGGGCAGTTTCTCACGCACGACAGACTTCGGCGCCGCCATCGGATGATACCCCGCAAAGAAGCGGGCGCCGTCAAAGCCCTTGTTGAAGGCATCGAGGGCGTCGAGCACTTCCGTCAGAGTTGCGGGACTGATTGACAGTCCTGCAATCGCGCGGTTTGCGAAATCCCTCAGATCCGACAGACCCCTGTTGCTGCCGTTTGATCCCATCGCCGTCAGCACCGCCGGAGGAATGTAGAACGACTTCGGCAGGCCGGCTTCGATGTCATTGCCGTCGAGACAGATGCCGTTGACGTAGTCGGCGTCAATGGTCCACAGGTACGGCAGAGTAGGCGGCGGCAGGTACAGGTCGGTTATAAGATTCGGATCAAGCCGCAGATTGAGTCCGAACGTAATCGCCTGCGTGAGGAGATTGTTTTCGAACCTGCCGCGAGTCATAATCGGGGGACTGCCTGGCGTAGCGCTGCACTGCGGATTGAAGCTGTAATCCTTCGTCAATGCGTACGCATTTCCGAGAGGTGGCAGTGCCTGGATGACACAGTTCCCTTCACCGATGCCGACAGTGAACGATCCCGTGTTCAGGATACCGACAACGAGTGGCGTCGTCAGCAGGGAGTTCAGCAGATTGATCGTACTGGCACCATTCCCGCACCATGTGCCGCCACTGTTACCATAGAATCCCTGTGTCAGGGAGGCAAACTGGCAGCGCAGTTCGACAATCGTCTGTGTGACCGTTGTCGAACTGAGATTACAGGCATCAATGACTCTCCAGGAACGGATATGCCACTTGGTTCCGTCAGGTTGCGGAATGATGTCGTGGACAATAACAAGATCCAATGTGGGATTCTGGTCGCAGTTGTCCTTGTAATCCACATTGACAACAGGCTCCCAGAAGGGGATTGGATCCGTCGCGCAGGGTACCGTGATACTCTGCGGTGGAGAATTCAACCAGATGGGGGCCATGTTATCGATAACGTGTATTGTCTGTACCTGATCTGGTGCGGCATTTCCGCAATCGTCGACCAGTGACCAGGTGCGCGCAATAATTACATCGCACGGGTCGGAATTGTCGATCACATCCGCGTATGTGGCTTCGCCCACGTCACAATTGTCATCTTCGTCAGTGACATCCCCGGTGACGGCGATGCTTGCATCATAGTTGCAGTTGGCATCGCGATAGATGGTGATGTCAGGCGGACGAGTGAAGGTCGGCGGGATGTTATCCTTGACCGTAATAGTCTGAATCTGATCGGCTGCCGCGTTGCCGCAGTCGTCGATCAGTGACCACGTGCGCGTGATGATCACGTTGCACTTGTCGGTATTGTCAACGACATCGGCGAATGTGGCCTCACCCACGTCGCAGTTGTCATCTTCGTCGGTGACATCCCCTGTGACGGCGATGCCTGCATCATAGTTGCAGTTCGCATCGCGGTAGATGGTGATGTCAGGCGGACGGGTGAACGTCGGCGGGGTGTTGTCCTTGACGGTAATGGTCTGAATCTGATCGGCCGCCGCATTGCCGCAGTCGTCAACCAGTGACCAGGTGCGTGTGATGATCACATTGCACTTGTCGGTATTGTCGACCACATCAGCGTACGTAGCCTCGCCCACGCCGCAATTGTCGGCTTCGTCGGTCACATCACCCGTGTTGCTCGGGTCGTCATCGTATCCGCAGTTCGCATCACGGAATATGGTGATGTCGGGCGGACGGGTGAAGGTCGGCGGGATGTTGTCCTTGACCGTAATGGTCTGAATCTGATCGGCTGCCGCGTTGCCGCAGTCGTCAACCAGTGACCAGGTGCGTGTGATGATCACATTGCAGGGATCGGTTTTGTCAACGACATCGGCGAATGTGGCCTCACCCACGTCGCAGTTATCATCTTCGTCGGTGACATCTCCGGTGACGGCGATGCTTGCATCATAGTTGCAGTTGGCATCGCGATAGATGGTGATGTCGGGCGGACGAGTGAAGGTCGGCGGGATGTTGTCCTTGACCGTAATGGTCTGAATCTGATCGGCTGCCGCGTTGCCGCAGTCGTCGACCAGCGACCAGGTGCGCGTGATGATCACGTTGCACTTGTCGGTATTGTCGACCACATCGGCGAATGTGGCTTCACCCACGTCGCAATTGTCATCTTCGTCGGTGACATCCCCGGTGAAGGCGATGCCCGCATCATAATTGCAGTTCACATCGCGATAGATGGTGATGTCGGGCGGACGGGTGAAGGTCGGCGGGGTGTTGTCCTTGACGGTGATGGTCTGGACCTGATCGGCCGCCGCGTTGCCGCAATCGTCGACCAGTGACCAGGTGCGTGTGATGATCACATTGCACTTGTCGGTATTGTCGACCACATCAGCGTACGTAGCCTCACCCACACCACAATTGTCGGCTTCGTCGGTCACATCGCCCGTGTTGCTCGGGTCGTCATCGTATCCGCAGTTCGCATCACGGAATATGGTGATGTCGGGCGGACGGGTGAAGGTCGGCGGGGTATTGTCCTTGACGGTGATGGTCTGAATCTGATCGGCCGCCGCGTTGCCGCAGTCGTCAATCAGTGACCAGGTGCGTGTGATGATCACATTGCACGGATCGGTGTTGTCAACGACATCAGCATATGTGGCCTCACCAACGTCGCAGTTGTCGGCTTCGTCCGTCACATCTCCGGTCTGTGACAGGCTTGCATCATAATCACAGGTACCGTCACGATAGATGGTGATATCGGGCGGACGAGTGAACGTCGGTGGGATGTTGTCCTTGACCGTAATGGTCTGGATCTGATCGGCCGCCGCGTTGCCGCAGTCGTCGACCAGTGACCATGTGCGCGTGATGATCACGTTGCACTTGTCGGTATTGTCGACCACATCGGCGAATGTGGCTTCACCCACGTCGCAATTGTCATCTTCGTCGGTGACATCCCCGGTGACGGCGATGCTTGCATCATAATTGCAGTTCGCATCGCGATAGATGGTGATGTCGGCCGGACGGGTGAAGGTCGGCGGGGTGTTGTCCTTGACGGTGATGGTCTGGACCTGATCGGCCGCCGCGTTGCCGCAGTTGTCGACCAGTGACCACGTGCGCGTGATGACCACATTGCACTTGTCGGTATTGTCGACCACATCAGCGTACGTGGCCTCACCCACGCCGCAATTGTCAGCTTCGTCGGTCACATCACCCGTGTTGCTCGGGTCATCATCGTATCCGCAGTTTGCATCGCGGTAGATGGTGATGTCTGGCGGACGGGTGAAGGTCGGCGGGATGTTATCCTTGACGGTGATGGTCTGAATTTGATCAGCTGCTGCGTTATCGCAATAGTCTTTGAGCGACCATGTCCTCGATATGACAATATTGCAGGGATCGCTCGCATCGGTCTGGTCCGAAAATGTGGCTTGCAATCCGGTCGCGCAATTATCATTCTCATCCAGGACATCGCCCGTGTACTGCACGCCTGCGTCATAATTGCAGTTGGCGTCGCTGTAAATGGTAATATCGGACGGCCTCGTAAATGTCGGAGGCTTTGTATCCTCGACGGTGATGGTCTGGAAGTCACTGCTGCTGTTGCTGCAGACGTCGGTGGCTGTCCAGGTGCGGGTGATTGTGTAGGAAAAGTGCCCGCAGACAGTGGGATCGGGATCCTGCGTGTCAGTTTCTGTCATCGATACCTGTGGATTCGGATCGCAGTTATCTGTCGCGGTTACTGTTGGAGGAGCAGGTACACTCTCATCGCATTGGATTGTGACATCATTCGGCACTCCCGAGAGCACGGGATCCTCAGTGTCCCCACCGGTGTACTTGACCACGGCATCCGGTGCAGGATTATTGCAGATGTCCTTAATCTTGTAAACGTATGTTGCTGTCCATGCACAGTCATCTCCTGTTACACCTGACTGTGCAGGATCAAACGTGGCAATGATTTGACTCCCACAATCATCGCTGTACTCTGCTTCGATAATTGCCTCGCTCGGTGGTCCCGGCGCTCCGCTCTTGCAGACATTCCCCTGGGCACCTCCCGGAAGTGTGCCTGTCAGGGTTGGCGGTGTGATGTCCTGGACCGTGATGGCCGCGCTGCAGTTGTTTTCACAGTCGTTCTGGTCCTTGATATACAGGCTCAGCGTGTAGGATCCGCTGCAGATGTTCGCAGCATCCACCGTGACTGTCTGCTGATTATTCGCTCCGACAATACTGCCGTCGCCGTTGATACCCCAGAGGTATTCCTTCATGCCGGCAGGAGCACTGTGAACCGTCGTCGCATTCGGACAGACGGGATCGGCCGGAGTGATGGAGCAGACCGGGAGCGGGTTCACCGTGACAGTGACCGATCCGCTGTTGTCGCAGCCAGTCGTGCCGTCAGTAACAATTACCGTGTACGTCGTGGTAGTGAGTGGAGAAACGGTAATGGACGGTGTCGTCGAGGCGTTTGGATCGTCCCAGAGATAGGTGGGACTCGATGCATTGGTTGTCACCGTCAGTGTGGAAGGATCTCCGAAGCATACCGCCGTCGGAGAGGCAGACACAGAAACGGTCGGAAGAGGATGAACCACAATCGTCGCGCTGCAGCCCGGTTGGGGCGTCGGCAATCCATTCGCATCGGTCAGGACCGCGGTGAATGTGTAAGTCCCCGGAGGATTTGTCGAAGGATCATAGTCGAATGTGAATGCCGTCGGGGACGATGGCGGCGTCCAGCTCGGTGTTCCGGATCCTGCATATGAATATGACCAGGACACGGTGTACGGGGGCGTCCCCTCTGCAATCCGTGCGGCTGTCAATGTCACCGGAGGATCATCGTTGCAAACGGACGTGGCAGATGCTGTCACCATGCACTCAGGCGGAGGGATGAAATTCCCGAAATTCACATCGCCCTGAATCGATGTCGAAATGAGATCGACCGCCCAGGAGACATCAGCATATCCCAGCGCGATGCCCGCCGTCGAAGTCGCCGTACCGAGAACCGTTCCACTGTTGATACTTGAAAAAGTTGTGGGGTACGATTCGTCCCACGTGGAAGGCGGCGTCTGGTTGAATGCCGCATATGGGTAATTCGGTGGCGGAGAAGCGAGCGGAGTCAGACCCTGCGATTTTTCGGAAACCGTGTAGACGGCTCCCGGGAGTCCGGTAAGACTGTAGGCGCCCGTATTGTCCGTCACCCGGGTATACGAGATCGGTGTACCGCCAACACTGGTTGAAATATAAATCTCCCATCCTTCAAGAATCGATTCCGAGGCATCGCGAACACCGTTCGCGTTCGCGTCGAAATACTTCAGTCCTGAGATCTCTCCGATCGGAGCAGGAGGGATCGGGATGGGAACCGTCCTGCTGCCCTGTCCGAGAAGAGTCGTATGTCCGGACGCGCCCGGGACGTAACCGGACCCATCTCTAAAATCCGTATCATAGGGAGATATGCTGTACAGATATCCACCCCAGTCGTCCGTGGGAGAGACATCCAGCTGATCCTGCAGGGAAAGCGACCAGATGAAGGTCTGCGACAGGTGCAGGCAGAAATAGATCTGCATGGGTCCCTGATAGGTCGCCGAGATGCCTGCCGCGGTGAGATCACCGTACGTGATCGTAAAGCAATGCTCGGCGTCGGTGGGGGAGCCGGTGCCGCCGTATTGCAGCGGACTGGTTGTCAGGTCACGGTTCATCTGCGTTTGTGGCAGAGTCAGAAGTTTCCACGCGTTTGCTGCCGTGCCTCCCCAGACATTTGCATCCTGACAGTTCTGTGCGTCGGTCAGTTCGGAGGCTGTGGTCAGGGGACAGGGTGCTCCGTTGAGTGGTGGACCAGCAGGACTGGGCCAGCCGTAGTCGCCGGTAGTGTTCGATCCAAGCGGAAAATAGATCGAACCTGTCACACCAACCTGAACACCGCGCACCAGGTCGACGAAACGGACAGCCGGATTTGCGCTCGTGAAATCATATTTGATTCTGATCGGGGTGAAATTGCTTGCGCCGACTGTCATATCCACGTTTTTCAGAGAAAGACAGTAGGGCACCCACTCGCCTTCATCCCAGGCGTTCCCGAGATTACCGGTGGTCCATCCGATCTGGGAGATATTGCCCTGATTGTTGACGGAAGCCCGGAAACCCTCGTATCTGTCTACACCCCAGCCGGTTTGTCCTTGAAGGGGTATCGTCATCACCATCAACAACAGGATGGTGAGACCGGTTATCACATGCTTCATGTTCTCCTCCTCATACAGTGGAATTGCATTCACAAAAAAACAAACTATCTGCGCTGCTTTCCGGGCAACACGCGCCGATAACCGGGGCAGGACGTCGCGAGCAGTGTTGTGCAGCACCCTACTTATATGCCGCAGAACTGGTTGCCGCTGTGGAAAGGGACAGTCATCTCGGTGGACTTGTCAGCATATGCTGAACATCGTGGTTTTCCATGCTACTCCACGAAACATCAGAAAGTAGATCCAGCATGATTGCGTATCGCGTAATGTCACGCTCCCGATTGGGCCACCTTCCCACGCCCGGCCGGGTGCGCTTCAGCCGTCATGCATTTAATATGATGGGACCCTCGAATCTTAAATAGAAAGTTCGCAAAAGTCAAGAGTTTCACGAATATTTCTTGCATGGAGTGCAAGGCTGATCTGCAGCACCGGGGTATGCCCGATTGCGGGTGATGGTTGATTGGAGAAACTTGGGAGGGGGGAATGGCATGTGCGCAGAATGAAAATTATCCCGCGTGCTGCGAAGAAACGGGGGCGCTTCAATGCGCGTAATGCGGAGGGGACACGTTCGGCAGTGGCGTGGAAAAAAGTCGGCCGCGGCGCGAAACGGAGCGTAATCCGTTACGCTCCTTCTGCACACTGCAGCTCGTCAGGTGAGCTGATACCTTCTGGCAATTCCGCCTCCTCGATGAGCATGATGGGGATGTCGTCCTCGATGCGGTATTTCGCACCACAGCTGGTACAGACGAGCTTGTCGCCCTCGAGTTTGAGCGGGGCTTTGCCGATGGGACAGGCGAGTATTTCAAGAAGGTCGTTGCTGATCATGATGTCCTCTGTGTCAAACGCAATACCGAAAATTAGGCAGGAGGGGATCAAAAAACAATCGCGCGGGACACCGCGAAAGGTATCCCGCGCAATTGCGGTATTGTAGAGGGGAGTTATTTCTTGTCGTCGTCATCCACGACTTCGTAGTCGGCATCCTGGGCGCCTTCTTCGCCGGACTGCGCCTCGCCGCCGGGCTGACTGCCAGATTCACCGCCGGGCTGACCACCGGGCTGACCGCCGGGCTGCTGCTCAGCGCCCTGGTACATCTTCGTGGATGCTTCGTTCCAGGTCTTGTTGAGCTGCTCCATGGCTGCCTTGATATCGGCAGCGACGCCGCCTTTGATCGCTTCCTCGAGTTTCTTGCTTTCCTCCTCGAGACGGGCCTTTGTTTCGGCGTCGAGCTGATCCTTGAAATCTTCCAGCTGCTTCTTCGTCTGGAAAAGCAGGTTGTCGGCCTGATTGCGCAGGTCGATTTCCTCCTTGCGCTTCTTGTCCTCCGCAGCGTGCTCCTGCGCTTCGCGCTTCATCTTCTCAACTTCATCGTCGGACAGACCGCTGGAGCTTGTAATTCGAATGCTCTGCTCCTTATTTGTGGCCTTGTCCTTGGCATGGACATGGAGGATGCCGTTGGCGTCGATGTCAAAGGTGACTTCGACCTGCGGAACGCCGCGCGGTGCGGGCGGGATGCCGTCGAGATGGAAGCGTCCGAGCGTGCGGTTGTCAGAGGCCATCGGACGTTCACCCTGCAGCACATGGATCTCCACGGAGGTCTGGTTGTCTGATGCCGTCGAAAACACCTCGCTCTTTTTCGTAGGAATCGTTGTATTGGCGGGAATGAGCGTGGTCATGACGCCGCCGAGTGTTTCGATACCCAGCGAGAGGGGAGTGACGTCGAGCAGCAGCACGTCGCTGACGTCACCGGCGAGGACGCCTCCCTGAATCGCGGCACCGACGGCCACGACCTCGTCGGGATTCACGCCCCTGTGCGGCTCCCTGCCGAACAGCTCCTGTACGAGCGTCTGGACGCGCGGGATGCGCGTGGAGCCACCGACCAGGATAACCTCGTCGATATCGCTCGGAGTCAGACCGGCGTCCTTGAGCGCCGCCTTGCAGGGTTCGACGGTGCGCTTGAACAGATCATCGGTTAGCTGTTCGAACTTGGTGCGCGTAATCGTCGTGTTGAGATGCTTCGGTCCCTCGGCTGTCGCGGTGATGAAGGGAAGATTGACTTCCGTCTGCATCAGCGTCGAAAGCTCCATCTTCGCCTTCTCCGACGCCTCGCGGAGACGCTGCAGCGCCATCGGATCCTTGCGGAGATCCACTCCCTCGGCATTCTTGAATTCATCGGCAAGAAAATCGATCAGGCGCTGATCGAAATCGTCACCGCCGAGATGTGTGTCGCCGTTGGTGGACTTCACCTCGAAAACACCATCTCCGAGCTCGAGAATGGAAATATCAAACGTGCCGCCACCGAGATCGTACACGGCGATCTTCTGCTGGGCGGTCTTCTTGTCGAGACCATACGACAGCGCGGCCGCGGTGGGCTCATTGATGATGCGCTTGACCGTCAATCCGGCGATCTCGCCGGCATCCTTGGTCGCCTGACGCTGTGCGTCATTGAAATACGCCGGCACGGTGATGACGGCTTCGGTGACCTTCTCACCGATGTAGTCCTCCGCGCTTTTCTTCAGTGCCTGCAGCACCACCGCGCTCAATTCGGGCGGAGAGTAGATGCGGTCTTCGATCTGAATGCGGGCGGAATCGTTGTCGCCCTTGATCACCTTGTACGGGACTTCCTCGATCTCCGTTGAAACCTCATCATAGCGCCGTCCCATGAAGCGCTTGATGGAATACACCGTGTTGGTGGGATTGGTCACCGCCTGGCGCTTGGCGGCGTTTCCCACCACGCGTTCTCCGTCCTTCTTGAATCCGATCATGGAAGGAGTCGTCCGGCCGCCGTCTGAATTGGGAATGACGGTCGGCGTCGAGCCCTCCATGACAGCCACAACGGAGTTCGTGGTTCCAAGGTCAATTCCAATGATTTTACCCATAATGTACGTGCTCCTCTTTACGCTCTATGAAAAAAATCTGCTTCTCTTTCCGTTTCTCTATGAGATGGTAATCGTGCGCTCCTGCTTGCTGGCATCCTGCTTGATTTGCATGACAATGGTGAGCAGTCCTTCGCTCATCGACGCACTCATGGAGTCGGCATCAATATCCTTCGGGAGCGGAATCTCCCGCTTGAATTCACCGAACGAGCGCTCCGTGCGCAGGATGGACACGTTCTCCGCTTGCTCCGGCGGCTTTTTTTCACCTTCGAGCGTCAGTACGCCGTCGGTGTAGGTCAGTGAAATCTGATCCTTCGTCAGACCCGGGAGTTCGGCAATGATGCGGATTTCCTTGTTATCATGGTATACATCCATTTTCGGCTCGAAACCCTTTCCGAACTCAATCGAAAATGTCTCAGGAAATTCATCGGCGAATTTCCTCATGCGCTGGGACAAAAACTCCAGTTCCTTCATGGGATCGAATCTGTAATGCGGCATTGTTCATCTCCTTGAATAGTGTGGCTGCATAACCATCCTCTTGATCTGCAACAACCATACCAAAGAGCGAATTCTCCGTATTATGAACTCATGACATACCAGGAACTGACAATTTGGCGTGAATCTTCCTGTTGGATGCCAGAATGGCAGAACGTGTTCTGTCAATACGTCAGAGAGAATACTTTCGTGAACGTGAATATTCCATTGTATCGTAGTGACGACTTTTCTACATTGAAAGATTCAGTGAATTGAGAGCAGACACGCGCTCTCTGCTTCACAGGGGGCGGAAGAAACGCCCGGATTCGGGGCCGCCTGTTTCGATTCAGAATGATGAAGAATGATAGACCAGATAGACATCCCTCCGATTCTTGAACGCATCGGACAACTCGCATCAGAGCGAGGCATCGCCGTCCACGTTGTTGGTGGCTTTGTGCGTGATCGTATGCTCGGAAGGCCAACAAAGGATATCGACATTGCTGTCGTGGGCGATGGTGTTGCGTTTGCGAGGGAGGTCCAGGGCGAACTCGGCGGATCGAAGGTGGTCGTCTTCGAAAAATTCGGCACTGCGCGCCTCCTCATCGGGGAAATGGAAATTGAATTCGTCGGGACGCGGAGGGAAGAGTACGATGAGGAATCCCGCAAGCCGCGCGTCAGTATCGGAACGGTCGATGACGATCTGCGGCGGAGGGATTTTACCGTCAACGCGATTGCAGCCTCGATTATGCCCGCCGAGACGGGACGCATCATCGATCCATTTGATGGACGGCTGGACATTGAGCGCCGCGTGCTTCGCACGCCGCTTGATCCCGCAGCAACGTTTTCCGAAGATCCGCTGCGCATGATGCGCGCGTTCCGTTTTGCCGCACAGCTGGATTTCCGCATCGCGAAAGATGCGCTGCAGGCCATTCGTGACATGCGCGAACGCATCACCATCGTATCCACCGAACGGATACGGGATGAGTTTCTGAAGATGCTCGCAGCACCGAAGCCCTCTCTGGGAATGGCTCCCATGCAGGAAGCCGGTCTCATGGAATTCGTATTCCCCGAATTCCACAACCTGGCGGGCGTCGATCAGCGATCCGTCGAGTATCCCGGAGGCGTGCGTAATTTCCATCACAAGGATGTATTTTATCACACGCTGAAAGTGCTTGACAACCTCTCCGAGGTCAGCGACAACCTCTGGCTGCGTCTTGCCGCGGTGCTCCATGACATCGCGAAACCAAAAACGAAAGAGTTTGTCAAAGGAACAGGGTGGACCTTTCACGGCCACCCGGAGATCGGTGCCCGCATGGTCAAATCCATTTTCCGGCGGCTGAAGCTTCCGATGGACCCCATGCCGTTTGTCCGGAAAATGGTACTGCTGCACCTGCGTCCGATCGCCCTGATCAACGAGGAGGTCACTGACAGTGCAATCCGGCGTCTGCTCTTCGATGCGGGAAGCGACCTCGAGGACCTGTTGAAACTCTGCCGTTCCGACATCACGTCGAAGAATCCCAAACTGGTCAAGCGCTACCTGCGAAATTATGACCGCCTTGTAGAGCGCATGCGCGCCGTCGAGGAACGTGATCGTCTGCGAGAATGGCAGCCGCCGCTGGATGGAGAGACCATCATGAAGGTCTGTGGCATAAAACCCGGTATTGCCGTGGGCATTCTGAAGACGCGGATCGAGGATGCGGTACTCGACGGAATAATTCCAAACGACCGGGAAGCGGCGCTTCGCTATCTTGAGGAAATCAAGGATGACGTGCTCAAGGCGCCACTGCAGAAGAAACCCCGGTCCCGGAAAAGTGAACTCGACAGTCTGCCGGATAATCTGAAAAAATGAAACTTTCCGCTCCGGAATCCGTTTGAGATGATCGGGACACAGTCCGAAAGCCCCCGGTTTCGTCAGTATTTTGAGGAACAGCACCAACATGAAGATGCGTCACATCTTATCAGCGGCAATCCTTATTATCGGCGCCGCCCTGCCGGCGAAGGGACAGGAAACGGCAGCACCCTATACGCTGCAGCAATGCATTGACATCGGACTGAAACACAATATCGAGATTCTGCAGGCACGCAACGACATCGATCGTGCCGGCACCTTCCGCCGCGAATCCTACGGAGAATTTCTCCCGAGTGTTTCCGCCCGTGGCAGCTGGACGCGGTACGATCGTGATCAGATTGGCTTTCGCGGGGACGGAATATTTACATCCCGCAATTCCTACAATTACAACGTTCAGGCAGGACTGACACTGTTCGACGGCATGCGGAATTTCAATTCCGTCGATCAGAGCCTGCTGAATTACAAGGCGGCGGAGCATGGGTTTGTCCGTACCCGTGAAGATATCGTCTTCCGTATTCAGCAGATGTACTATAACGCGTTGCGTCTCAAACAGCTGACACGTGTCGCGGAGAGCAATCTCGAACGAAGCCGCAAACAGCTTGAGCGCATAAGGGAAATGAACGCCGTCGGTTCCGTACCGCAGGCGGATGTCTATCGCCAGCAGGTCACTGTCGGCAACGATGAACTTTCCCTCATCGAGGCTCAGAACAACTATCTCAACGCACTCGTCGATTTCCAGGCGGTACTCGGTATTGAGCCCGATCCACTGTTCACGCTCGCGGGAACAGAGACACCGGAACGTATCGAAAGTGCGGAGATCGTCGCCTACCGCGCGGAACTCGGCACCTTCGCGGAGATGGTAGAATCCGCCATCGTTCAGCGTGCGGATTATCGTGAAGCACAGCTCAGCGTGGAAAGCGCGGAGAAGGGCGTGTCGATTGCATCATCCGGGCACTATCCTTCCGTGACCGCATTTGCGCAGTACACATGGAACAATCTCGAACTCGCAGACTTCGACGTGTATGACCGGTTTTTCTATGGTGTCAGCGTGAATCTGCCGATTTTCTCCAACTTTCAGATTTCCGGAGCCGTCGAGCGCTCTGAGATCATGCTGCAGAACTCTGAGTATGTCTCGGAGCAGCTGCGAAGGACCATTTCGACGGAGATCATGCGCGCAATGAATGATCTGGAAATGGCGGAAAAAAACATCGATATTTCTGCAAGTAAATTGCAGTCTGCCCGCGAAGACCAGCGTATCGCGCAGGAACGCTACAATCTCGGTGCCGGAACGCTGCTCGATTTGATCGCAGCGAACGCCAACCTCACAATGGCTGAGACGGATGTTGTCAACGCAACGTTCAACTATCTGACCGCACAGAAGCAGATGGACTATCAGCTCGGAAGAACGCAATACTAACAGAGGGATCAGAGGAATTCCATGGCCAGGAACGGCAAAAACAAAAAGAAAAAAATCATCGTCTTCTCGGCGATCGGCCTTCTGCTGGTCGTCGTCGTTGTTGCCGTCATCATCGGCAGCAACAAGGATGACATCATTCTTGTCCAGACCGAAGACGTCGGACGTCGCACGATTACGCAGGTGGTCGAGGCAACCGGAAAAATCCAGCCGCAGACACAGGTGAAAATCAATGCCGAGGTCAGCGGTGAGATCATCGAACTGCCGGTGGAAGAAGGTGATTCGGTGCAGAAGGGCCAGCTTCTCGTGCGTATCAAGCCAGACATATACGAGGCACAGCGCGATCAGAGCATCGCGAATCTCAATCGGGCCAAGGCCATGCTCGTGCAGCGGCAGGCGGATTTCCGGAAAGTCGAAAGTGAATACAAGCGCCAGCAGGAACTGTTCAAGAAAGGACTGATTTCCGAAGCGGACCTCGAATCGATCAAGAGCACGTTCGAGGTCGCCAAAGCGAATGTCGACGCCGCCCGTTTCGACGTGCAGAACGCCGAAGCGAATCTCTCCCGCGCGAAAGAGGATCTCAACAAAACCGCCATCTATTCTCCCATTGACGGCGTGGTCACACAGCGTATCATAAAGATGGGTGAACGGGTCTCCGGTTCGAGCTTCACGCAGGGCACGGAAATCATGACGGTCAGTGACCTTTCCGTCATGGAGGCGCGCGTCGAAGTAAATGAAAACGACGTCGTTCTGATCAGTATCGGCGACACCGCACGCATCGATGTCGATGCATACCCCGATCGGCTTTTCAATGCCACCGTCTACCAGATCGCGAACACCGCGACGACGACCGGTCTCGGTACGCAGGAAGAAGTGACCAACTTCGAAGTGCGACTGATCATCAATACCGAGGGGGAGGTCTTCAGACCGGGAATGTCATGCTCCGCGAAAATCGAAACGGAAACACGGAAGGATGTGCTCGCAGTGCCGCTGCAGAGTGTCACGACACGTGAGAAGAAGGGAAGGGAGCAGGAATTCGGCGGTGGCGACGGTGAAGAGGACTATGGTGACGTGCAGATCGAAGGCGTGACCGATCGCGACGAGACGGAAAAGGACAAACCGCAGGAAGTCGTCTTCATCGTGCGCGATGGACGCGCGCGCAAAATGCCCGTCGAAATCGGTATCAGCAGCGACACCCACATTGAGATCGTCGAAGGTCTCGATGAGGGGATGAAGGTCGTCAAGGGCAGTTACCGCGCAATCAGCAGGGAACTCAACGACAGCACGCAGGTCCGCGTCGATAATACCATCGGACGCGGCGGAAGGTTCAGCAACTAACGGAAGCATCCCATGCCACTTATTCATATCAAGGACGTCGTCAAAACCTATGACATGGGCGCGGAGCTCGTTCACGCACTCTCCGGAGTGTCGCTCGATATCGAGGAAAACGAGTACGTTGCGATCATGGGACCCTCCGGATCCGGGAAATCCACGCTGATGAATGTCATCGGCTGTCTTGACACGCCGACATCGGGACTGTACCAGTTCGAAGGACAGAATGTCGGCGATCTCGATGACAATGAACTGGCTGAAATACGAAACCGGAAAATCGGTTTCGTATTTCAGACCTTCAACCTGCTTCCACGATCCACGGCACTGCATAACGTCGAACTGCCGCTGATCTACGCCGGGATGTCTTCGCACCGGCGGCGGGAACGGGCGGAGGAAGCGCTTACGGCCGTCGGTCTCGGGGATCGCATGACACACAAACCCAATGAGCTTTCCGGTGGGCAGCGCCAGCGCGTCGCCGTCGCGCGTGCCCTCGCCAATAATCCGTCCATCATCCTCGCCGACGAACCGACAGGCAACCTGGATTCGAAAACCGGCGTGGAGATCATGCAGTTGTTCTCAGACCTGCACACGCAGGGAAATACGATTATCCTCGTCACGCATGAAGAAGACATCGCCGCGCACGCGCATCGCGTCCTCCGCCTGTTCGACGGAAAAATCGCCAGCGATGAAAAAGTGGAATCACCCCTGAAATACGCCCAATCTGTCTGAGGAAGACATGCTGTCCCTGCACGACTATTCGGAAGGCGTCAAGATCGCACTCACCGCGATCAGGGCAAACAAGATGCGATCGGTGCTGACCACGCTCGGTATCGTCATCGGTGTCGTTGTGGTCACGCTCATGGCCACGGTCATCGAAGGGCTGGGCACCGCACTCGACAAGAGCATCAGCTCGCTGGGGACGGACGTGTATTATCTCAGTAAATGGGACTGGTTCGGTGGAGAGTGGTGGAAAGCGCGAAACAGAAAGGATGTGACCGTCGAGGAAGCGGAGGAATTGCGAGAACGCTTCCAGCTTGCGGAAGCGGTGGTGCCCGTTGTCAGTACCTGGCAGCGGACTTTCAAATACAAGAATCGTTCGGTGAAAGGCAATGTCAACGGCACGGTGCCCGAGTACGAAATCACCTCCGGCGTGGTTCCGGAGGAGGGGCGCTTCTTCAATCACTACGAGTCGAATGCCGGCAGACCGGTCTGCATCATCGGGCATGATGTCGCAGAAAACCTGTTCGAGCGCGAGGATCCGATCGGCAAGACCATCAAGATTTCCGGGTACAGTTACCGCGTTATCGGCGTGTTTGAAAAAGAAGGAGATTTTCTTGGGACGGGCATGTTCAGCAAGGACACGCAGGCATTCATCCCGATGGAAAATTTCCTGAAAATATTCGGCACCAACCGCAGTATCGACATCCACGTCAAGATGCATGAGGGACTCGACAAAGAGGATGCGAAGGCCGAGATGATCGGCACATTCAGGAAAATCCGCGGCGTGCCGCCCGGAGAGGAAAATGATTTTGGTGTTAACACGCAGGATTTCCTCAAGCAGGTCTTCGACAGCGTCGTCTCCACGATCGGTGTCGTCGGATTCCTGATAACCTCTCTCTCTCTGCTGGTCGGTGGCGTGGGCATCATGAACATCATGTTCGTCTCCGTCAAGGAACGCACGAAGGAAATCGGCACGCGGAAAGCACTCGGTGCGCGGCGGAGTTCCATTCTTTTCCAGTTCCTGATCGAGGCGGCGACCATATGCGTCATGGGAGGACTGCTCGGCCTGGCGATCTCCTGGCCATTGAGTCTGATCATTGACGAAGTGCTGCCGTCTCAGATGCCGCTCTGGGTGGTCGGGCTTTCTCTTTCAATTTCGATAGCCGTCGGACTGATCTCCGGAATTGTGCCTGCCTTTACTGCCGCGAAAATGAATCCGGTTGACGCACTACGCTATGAATAAACCATGCCATCTGCCGAGATTATATCGTCGGCGTTTGAAGCTTTGCGCGGCAACAGGCTGCGCTCTGTCCTCACCCTCCTGAGCATCGCCATCGGCGTATTCTCCATCATCTTTGTCATGACCGCACTTGGCGCCCTGCAAAACAGTATCGAAGGGGGCCTGAGCGCACTCGGTGCCAATACATTCCAGGTGCAGAAGTATCCGGTCAATCAGGGAGGCGGGCCGGGATGGCATTCGCGCATGCGCAATCGTCCAGATCTGACATATGCACAGGGACAGGCTGTCGCGGAGCGCACGCGCGGTGCACGCTATGTGGGACTCGAAGTGTGGAAATTCGGATGCGAAGTCTCGTGGCGGAATATCACGACCGATCCGATGATCTCGGTGGCCGGAGAGACGCCCGACGGACTGCCGACGAATCAGTGGGAGATAGATCTCGGTCGGCCGATCATGCAGTCGGATCTCGATCTCACGCGCAAAGTCGTGGTTCTCGGTTCGGATCTCGTCCGATTGCTGTTTCCTCCATCCTACAATCCCGTCGGGGAGACGGTAACACTTGACGGTCTGCGCTACAAGGTCATCGGAACACTGAAGTCGCAGGGTGGACTGTTCGGAAATCGCGACCGGTATTTCATTGTCCCCATCACGACATTTTTCGAACGCTTCGGAAAGAAGCGATCCATCCATATCATGGTGCAGGCACGGTCTCGGGAGAACTTTGACAGCGTGCAGGATGAGGTCATCGGCATTCTCCGTGCGGCGCGGAATGTGCCGCCCGGGGAGGAGAACGACTTTGCCATATTTTCCAATGAATCCGTCATCCGGGAATTCAACGAGGCCACGGCAATGGTGCGCATTGGCACGGTCGCCATTGCTGCCGTTGCGCTGCTGGCTGCCGGGATCGGCATCATGAATATCATGCTCGTTTCGGTGACGGAACGGACACGAGAAATCGGGATCCGCAAAGCGGTCGGTGCGACACGGCAGTCCATCATCAGACAGTTCCTCTCCGAATCTGTCGTGATTTCCGTTCTGGGCGGAATGCTGGGGATTCTCCTTGGCCTTCTTGCGGGAAATCTGCTCGCACTCGCGCTCGACATTGCTCCGACCATCGAGATCGTCTGGATAGTTTCCGGGCTTGCTGCCTGCAGTTTTGTCGGCGTCGCCTTCGGCACGTATCCCTCCTGGAAAGCTGCAGGTCTGGATCCCATCGAAGCGCTCCGATACGAGTGATCGGGTCTGCTGTCGACAACCGTGATGCAAATCCGTCCCCGTTTCCGCCTGAAAATTCATTGCACGAAACGCGGTTTTGTTCGTATACTGTTGCGGGCAATTTGAGTGGTAAGTCCCAATGGATAAAAAACATACGCGCAAATATTATCTCCGCAGACGCTCCGAAGCCGAAGAGGTCCGGTTCTGTTTGAATTGCAATGACATGGATGATCTCGCCCTCAGCGATGAGGTTGAGAATCTCGATCAGCTTCACGAACGTTTCGAGAATTGCAGCAGGACCGGAAACTTCGACGGCGACATCTGCTCACGTCTCTTTGTCGCAGAGGACCGTATCGACGATGCGGATCTGTTCACCGACGAGGAAGAAGATCTCCCGTAGAGCAGCATGAAAGCACTGATCACTTTCCTCGCATTCCTCGCCTTCGTTCCTTCTTTTCTTTTTTCTCAGCAGTCTGATCGACCTGTCGTTCCCGAGGCACGCCTGTTGTTCCCGCCGCTGATAGCGCATCACATCGAGCCGCGTGTGGGGCTTTCACGTTTGGTCGACGAGGAACGCCTGCGTCTCGATATCGGAAATTCCATCGATCTTCTCAGCTGGCGTAACCTCCCCGGAGACGCCCGGGCTGCAGTAGGCGCGGATTTTTTCACATGGACATCGCTCCGTCAGGAGCGTGATTTTCATTTTCCCGTCGATGCCGTGGACTATCTTTTCGGAGTGAATGCGTCCTACATGCGTCCGCTATCCAGCGACTGGGTATCATCGCTGCGCTTCAGGCTCAGCCATATCAGTGCGCACCTCGTGGACGGCAGTTATGACAAACAGCAGGAGCAGTGGCGCGATCAGAGGCTGCCCATCGTTTACAGCCGTGAGTTTCTGGATCTGATCGCCGCATTCGAGTGGCGAGAGGCAATGCGTCTGTACGGCGGTGCGGCGTGGATCTATCACATTGACCCGGCCTGGCTTGGCCAGTGGTCCCTCCAGGGCGGCGCGGAAGGCGTATGGCGCCAGGCGGGATGGCCCTGGCTTCACGCGTATGGAGCGGTGGATATGCGTTTCGTTGATATCGACGGCTGGCATGCGGCGGTGAACGTACAGCTGGGAGTTAAGGTTGGTCGCTGGAGGGGGACAGGCGTGCAGTTCTTTGTCGCGTGGTTTCGCGGAAAAAGTCAGCACGGTGAATACTTCGATCAGACCTGGTCATACTGGGGACCGGGATTCAATATCGATTTCTGAGCACATGCCGTTGTTTGCGAACCTTCATCCCGGAAGGATCATTCATTGATACACTCTCGAAGAACATCCTATCGCATCGGCCGCGCGCGGCTTAATTCACAGTTCCCACGGCTGCTGCCCGGCGCTGTGCGCAGGCTGCCCGTCGATGATGGTATCGCCGTGACCATTGATGACGGACCGACAGAAACGGGGACACTGGGTATTGTCCGGCACTGTGCAGTCCTCGGATTGAAGGCGACCTTTTTCTTCTCGGGATCGCAGGTGAAGCGGTTTCCCGAGACCATGCAGGAAGTCGCTGCCGCGGGACACGACATCGCCTCCCACGGGTGGCGGCATGTCAGCCCCCTGCGACTCCGTGGTCCGGAATTCCTCCGTGACCTGACTTCCTCGATCAATGTGATCGAAGAGGTCTCGGGGCGACGTCCCCGCTGCTATCGTCCGCCATACGGCCGCATTCATCCCGTGCATCTGCGGCGCGCCGCCGCTCTCGGGTGTACAGTGGTTCTGTGGAGTCTCATGCCCGGCGACTGGTATCCCGATGAGTCCGTTGCGGACGTGCGGCGCCGTCTGGAATGTCTCCGTGGCGGCGACATTGTTGTGCTTCACGAACGTCCCGGTCAGCAGAACCGAATGTTGGATGTGCTGTCATCCATCGCGGAACTCTGCGACCGCCGTGGGCTATCATTCCATACACTCGAATCGGTGACCTGATCGTGGCGACTGTTTTTCTTGTCATTCTGCTGCTGTATCTGCTCAAGATCCTGCTGTTCGCAACGGGAGCCCGCCGGGCGACCACAGTGGTCAACCATTCGGGCAGGCCGTTCATCTCAGTCATCGTAGCCGCGCGAAACGAAGAAGACAATATCGACAGCTGCCTTGCAAGCCTTGCGGCGCTGCGATATGACGAGGGACAAATGGAGATTCTCGTCGTCGACGATCAGAGCACCGATGCGACCGGCGAAATCATGGCCGGCTGGGAACGGCGAGTCCCGCACATGCGTGTGATCCGCACGGAAGGCATCGTGCACGGATTGAAGGGCAAGGCCAATGCCATCGCACAGGCAATCGAACAGAGCAGGGGGGAAATCATCATCACGACGGACGCCGACTGTGTCGTGCCGCCTCACTGGGCTGAGGAGATCGTCGCGCAGTACGATGAACACACGGGGTGCGTGTGTGGATATACGATGATTAAAACGAGTTCCGCCTTCTCCGGGATGCAGTCCGTCGACTGGGCCTATCTGATGACCATCGCCTCCGCGGGCATCGGGTGGGGATATGCCCTCAGTGCAGTCGGCAACAACATGTCCTTTCGTCGCCAGGCCTATGAGGATGTTGGCGGTTACCAGGCGGTCGGTTTCAGTGTGACGGAAGACTTCGCACTCTTCAAGGCAATCGCGTACAGGTCAGACTGGACGGTTCGCTATCCGGTGCATCCGTCCACGCTGGTCTGGAGCGAGCCGTGCCGGAATCTCAAGGAACTGTTTCGTCAAAAGAAGCGGTGGGGGCGCGGCGGACTCGATATCCATCCGATTGGCTTTGCGATCATGAGTGTCGGTTTTCTCATGAATGCAGCGATTCTGATTCTCCCCTTTCTCGGGCTTCCGCTGTGGATCTGGCTGATCGGTGTCGCAGGCAAGAGCGCCGGTGACGCTGCACTGCTGTATTATCCACTTGAACGCTTCGGACAGCGCGCACTGTACCGATATTTTCCCCTGTTCGAACTGTACTACCTGATATACGTAACCGTTCTCCCGTTTGTCGTCATGCTCGGAGGGCGTGTGGTCTGGAAGGACCGAAAGCTGTGAGTGTCTCCGATCCTTCCAATGCTGCCTGCTGTGGGGTGCGTCTCTGCCTGGGATCAGCTGTCTATTCCCGTCGGGATTGAGACGGCGACGGCGACTTCGCTCATGCTCAGGTCGAGGATGTTTTCGAGATGCTTGAGCATGTTGTTGAATTCGTCGCTGGTAACATGCTCGTTCCACTTATCGAGACTGTCGATCGTATAGCGCGTGTAGAATGCACCGGACTCGTCATACAGTTCCTGGTACATGTCCACAGACAGCGCGCCCCATGAATTGAGCGTCGGCCAGACATGCTGCAATCCCTTGCGGTAATCGTCCATGGTAACGCGAGGCCGCAGCACGTTGCGATAGGTCACGAAATACATGACAATCCTCCTCCGTTATTCATACGTTTGGGTCCTGATCTCTACTTACGCAGAAATCAGGACAGAGGCAAGTGTTTACAGAAAAAGCAGACGGTGTTCGGCCGGGAAGGGCAGCGATGCCTCCTCGAGACGCGGGAGGATGTCGCGACCGTAGCGGTTCAGGAATGTGGTGACGTTGACCTGACGCTCCTGCGGCTTGCCTTCCGGGGCGAGGTACACATGCATTTTCTCGATCTGCCGTGTCAGCACGTCATGCTTCTGCCGGCGATGCTGAAAAAGCTTCTCTTCGAATACCGACAGGGCTTTGCGCATATTCCGAACCGTTGTGTCAGCGGGACCCTCGAGATTCGCATTTTCCCGAACCGCCTCCTTAAGGAAACGCTCGGACCATTCCTCCATCAGCTGTCTGAATTCATCGAAATCGAGAGCATTGTCGGTACTGTCGTCCGCGGTGATCATGCGGAAGGCTTCCTCGTCGTCGGCGAACATGGCGGCGTACGGGAGCTCGAATTTCCTGAACACCTTGTCGACCTTCCGTTCGAGGATCGTCAGACTGCTGCGGGGGAAAATGACGGGCATGGGAACCTGGAAGTGATCGTACGCCGGCTGCAGCTGCGCGAAGTAGGATACCTCCGATGGACCGGCGACGTATGCCGCGGTAGGTAGCAGGAAGTCCTGCATGATCGGACGCAGGAGCACGTTCGGACTGAAACGCTCCGGTTCGTTGTTCGCGATGTCGAGCATCTCTTCATTCGTGAACCGCTGGCGTGTACCGCGCAGGAAAAAACCGTATTCGTTCGGTTCGACAGGATAGCGGTTGCCCCGGTGCAGGAGAAAGAGATTGACGGCGCGGGGCTTGATTTGTGCATGGTATCGCTCTTCGAGTTCCGCGCTGCGCTTGATCACCTCCTCGCCCGTGGTGGGATAGGTCTCTAGCTCCTGGAGGATCACCGGTGCGAGCAGCTGCTTCAGCGTGGGATCGGACGGATCGACAAATACAAGTCCGCTCTCCGGATACAGATCGTTGAACAGCCGGGCGAAAGATGTCTGCAATCCGTTGCCCGGAGTGTACATACTGCGAAGGGTGCGGAACATCTCATCAGTGAAATCCGATTCCTGCAGGTGTTCGCGCAGCGCATGAAGCGTTGACTCGATCCGTTCGTCGATGGCAAGTCGTGAAATCGGCGTGAGGTTCCTGCTGTCATCCTCTTCGTCCGGCTGCGCATACTGAACGCGGGCGAACTCATTCTCCTTTGTGATGACACCCGCATTGTTGATCTCCAGAAAATCATGGTCTTCGCTTTCCAGCCAGAACATCGGGATGAAACGGTAGGCGGGGAATTGATCCGAGAGCCAGCGAGACAGCTGCACGGCCGTCAGCGCCTTGTAAATCGTGTACAGCGGACCGGTAAAGAGCCCGACCTGCTGTCCGGTGACAACGGCGAAGGTTCGTTCGTCCTTGAATGCCTCAAGATTCGAAAAGGAGGCGGCGGGACTGAAAAAGCCTTTGTTCTGCGCGACGAGCGCATCGTAGAGCTGTGCGCGGAGATAGGTGCGGCGCTCAAGCAGCTGCAGATGGGTTTCATAGGCCATCAGGTCGGAAAAGTGTCCCATGAAGTAATTACGGGCATCCGATTCATTCGTCACGTAGTCATTGAAGAGCTGCGGAGTTCCCGGGATTGCGGAGAAGGGCAGGGTGATCATGCGGACCTGTCGATTGCGTGCAAAACAAAAATATACAAGCATGGCGGGGCAGAGGCAAGACGTCGATCGTGCAGGATGCCGGTCGTGGAGTAATCGGCGAAATCTCCGGATTGCGTGAGCCGCTGAATCCTCGTATGTTGACTGCGTTGAACCGTCCGGTGTGCGCAACGGAGCGGTCATGTTCGCGCAGACGCGTGGAGAATGGCATCTGCCCCGTTTCGGGAAACCTGCCCGGCTGTTTCCGTGTTGTACTGATCAGCATGACGACGGCCGCATCACACCGTTTTCATGAGCTGTACAGACGCTCTCAAGGGCGTCAATCCCGTAGCACTTACTGGAATTGGAGGATACAATGGCTATATATATCACCGATGAGTGCATTAACTGCGGAGCCTGTGAGCCGGAATGCCCCAACAATGCGATCTACGAAGGTGGCGCGGAGTGGGAGCTTGCAGGAAAATCCTATGGCGAAGGTGACGATGCCCCTTCGGGAGCATCGGGATTCTGGTCCGCGGATTTCTTTTATATTGTTCCGGATAAATGCACCGAGTGTGAAACTTTCCATGATGAACCGCAGTGCGCGGCCGTCTGTCCCGTCGACTGCTGCCTACCCGATCCCAGGCATGTGGAATCCAAGGAGGAACTGCAGGCCAAGGTTAAGTATCTTGACGAAATCGGCCGCTGACGCACCTACAATTCGTTGAAAAGGAGGTCTGGGAACAGACCTCTTTTTCATGGTCCCCACCATACCATGGACAGCTATGAGCTTCATTCCTTTCGGACGATATGAGATTGCCCCGGTGGAGACGGGCCGCTTCCGTCTCGATGGCGGTGCCATGTTCGGCGTCGTGCCTAAAAACCTATGGGAAAAACGGAATCCCGCTGATGAACAGAACCGCATTGACATGCGCATGCGCACACTGCTCATGCGGGACGGTGAGCGTACCATTCTCGTCGATGCCGGCGTCGGCCACAAGGAGAGCGGGAAATTCAACGCCATCTTCGCCATCGATTTTTCCGACCATACACTCGACAGAGGCATTCGCGCACTCGGTGTCGAACCTGAAGAAGTAACCGACGTCATCATCACGCATCTGCATTTCGATCATGTCGGAGGAGCGGTGCTCCGTCACGGCGACGAACTGCGTCTCATGTTTCCGAACGCAGAGCATTACGTGCAGCGGCGTCAGTGGGAATGGGCGAACGCGCCTTCCGACCGCGACCGTGCAAGCTATCTGCCCGACAACATCCTGCCCATTGCCGACGCGGGGAAGCTCCGCCTTCTCGACGGGGAGGAAGAACTCTTCCCGGATCTTCACCTGCATGTCGTTGATGGACATACGTTCGGGCAGCAGCTGATTCGTGTCAATGACGGCGATCAGTCTCTGGTATATGTCGCCGATCTGGTCCCCATGAGTTCGCATGTTCCCGCACCGTGGATTATGGGATATGACCTTCAGCCGCTGACCACGCTGGCCGAGAAAGAGAAACTGCTATCCCGCGCAGCGGATCAGAGGGATATTCTCTTCTTCGAACACGATGCCTTCAGTGAGGCATCCCTGGTGGGAATCGGGAAAAAAGGCTTTGAAGCCGCGGATGCGGGCCGGCTTGCCGATGTTCTCCGTATTGCGGGAAGCTGAATGCGAACCTCGGACGGCACATACGAACCGGTCATTGCGCTGAACCGTCTGCGTGAGGGCACAGGAACGTCGGTGCGCGTGCGGGACGTCGAAATCGCACTGTTTCTGCGTGACGATACGGTGTACGCGATCGAAAATCTTTGTCCGCATCAGCACATCCCGGTTCTCGCCGAGGGCGAGCTCGATGGAACGGTACTCACCTGTCCGATGCACGGATGGAGTTTCGATATCAGAACCGGGAAATGCGTTCACGCATCCTGTCGGCTGCGGAAGTTCGATGTACGCATCGAAGACGGACAGATATATATTGCGTTCCCCGATGAGGAGGAATCCTGGTGGTGACCACGCCGTCGGATCGTTCGGCAGACATCAAACGGAAGGCCCGTGACCTGGGATTCACGCATGTCGGCATCGCGAGCGCGCAGGGGCTTGAACCCGAAGGAGCACTGCTCCGCGAATGGCTCGATCGCGGGTATCACGCCGGGATGGCATGGATGACGCGGGATCCTCATCGCCGCAGCGATCCCCGGGAGGTGATGCCGGGTGCGCGATCCGTCATTGCCGTCGCGATGAATTATTTTTCGCCTGCACAGCACTCGTCCGCTCGGGAACATGGAAAAATATCGCGGTACGCATGGGGGGAGGATTATCATGACATCCTCGAAAGGCGTCTGGCGCTACTGGAAGAGGAACTGCGCGTGCTCTTTCCGGATGCACGAACCCGCCGGTACGTGGATACCGGTCCGGTGATGGATAAAGCCTGGGCCGTGCGGGCCGGGATCGGCTGGCTAGGGAAGCACAGCAATGTCATAACGCGGGACCTCGGATCATGGGTATTTCTCGGTGAAATTCTCACAACGGTGGAGTTTGAGTATGACAGGCCGATTGCCGATTTTTGTGGCACCTGCACGGCCTGCATCGAGGCCTGTCCTACCGGCGCCATCGTCGAGCCATACGTCGTGGACGCGAACCGATGCATCTCATATCTGACGATCGAGCATCGCGGTGAGGACATCCCGGGCGCCACGCAATGGGATTTCCAGAACTGGGTCTTCGGCTGTGATGTGTGTCAGGATGTCTGTCCGTGGAATTCCTTTTCAGAGGAAAGCACGGAACCGGCCTTTTCTCCGCGGGAGGGGAATCTGAGACCGGGTCTTCCTACGCTCACGGAGATCACCGATGAGGCGTTTCGGGAGCGTTTCCGGAAAAGTCCCGTCAAGCGCTGCAAGCCGTCCGGAATGCGGCGCAACGCTCGAACCGTTTTGACGCAACATGAATCTCATGATACATAGATGATTTTCAGTAACTCTCATCAAAAGGATTATGGAACATCGTAAAGTCATCATCATCGGATCCGGGCCGGCGGGACTTACAGCGGCCCTCTATGCTGCACGGGCGAATCTGAACCCACTGGTTTTCGAGGGAAATCAGCCCGGTGGTCAGCTCACCATCACCACGGATGTGGAAAATTATCCCGGTTTCCCGGAGGGGATTCAGGGACCGAAGCTCATGGATGAAATGCGCAAGCAGGCGCAGCGCTTCGGTGCTGCCAGCAAGTTTGAGCATGTGAGCAATGTGGATTTTTCAGAACGTCCCTTCAAGGTGTTCGTCGGCGAAACCGTCTACACCGCCGACAGTGTCGTAATCTCCACCGGTGCGAGTGCGAAGCTGCTCGGTCTGGAGAGCGAAAGCGAGTACATGGGCTACGGCGTGTCGGCCTGCGCCACCTGTGACGGTTTCTTTTTCAAGGACCAGGAGGTAGCGGTTGTCGGTGGTGGAGACACCGCCATGGAGGAGGCGTTGTTCCTCACGAAATACGCCAGCAAGGTTACCGTCATCCACCGCAGGGACGAACTGCGTGCTTCAAAGATTATGCGGGAGCGCGCGAAAAAGAATCCGAAGATTGCGTTCAAGTGGAACTCCGTCGTTGACGAAGTGAAGGGGACCGAGCAGATGGGCATGAAGAAACTGACACACCTCGTGCTCAAAAACTCGGAGACCGGTGAACTGGAGGATTTTCCGGTGCAGGGGCTGTTCATCGGCATCGGTCACAAGCCCAATACCGAGCTGTTCGAAGGCCTGATCGACATGGACGAAACAGGATACCTGCAGACAAAGGGAAAGAGCACCTACACGAATATCGAGGGTGTCTTTGCCTGCGGCGACGTTCAGGATCATGTGTACCGTCAGGCCGTGTCGGCAGCCGGAACCGGCTGCATGGCTGCGATCGACGCCGAACGCTGGCTTGCGGAGCAGGGCATCGAGTAGTTTATCGACAGGGTACGGCATTTGAAAAGCCCCGTTCGCCGATGGCGGACGGGGCTTTTCCGTGTTGATCATTACATTTTTGTCAGATTCCAGATGTTAATGGTCTGTTAAGATATAACTCCCTACATTAGGCGCAACAAATGCGGAGTAAGTAGTCGTAAACTATCTGCGCTCCGCCAAAACGGGAATCGCCTTCCCTGATATTGATGAAATTACGTCACATCGCAACGGGAAAACAGCGAGAGATCGCTTCAGAATAGTCATATCACACAGGTGCAGACCATGAAAGTAGGAATCTCCTTAGTAATCGGCATTCTCTGTCTGTTCACTCTGACAGATCAAGTGTATTCACAGAAAACGCAGTTCACAAGTGTTGCTAGTGGAAAATGGACAGACTTTTACAATACGTGGGGGGTGTATATTCCTCCACAAGATGGAGATCCAGTTACAATATCCGCAAATGACACAGTTATCTTAGATTTTGACTACTCGTCAACGATTCTTCAAAACTTAAAAATCTACGGAACGCTGATAATCCAGAATTCTGGAGCAATATCCGTGGGATCAATTGGAATAGGGCAAAGTGTAGAAGTCATCGGTGATCTAGAGATCGAAACAGGTGGTGTTCTCGAGGTGAATGGTGCCCCGATATCGATAACTGGAAATGTTCTTATCAACAGCTCAGCGGGTGGGATCAATGCTGTGGCTTCAAATATTACGGTAACCTCCAACGGGACCATCAGGTAGTGTCCAGGATTTTGTGTAAACGGGAGTTTTTAACGAAAGGAAGAAGTATCGCCTGAACGCACAGCGGTGTCTGGAGGCGGCCGCTGGGGCCCATAAAGAGCCCAGAGCGAGTCGCCGACCAGGCGCCGCCGATCAGACTCGCACTTCTTCCCGCTTTCGAGTATTTTCGGGTACTTCCCGTTTTGTTTGGAGTATGCCATGGAGCTTTCCGATGAGCAAATGGAGCGTCTGCGTAAGAAGCTTGCAGATGCGAAGAGCTATGACGACTTGATGGGGAAGGACGGGGCAATCAAGGACCTGTTGTCGTCAGCATTGAACGACTTGCTTGAAGCCGAACTGACCACGCATCTGGGGTATGAGAAGCACTCCCCCGCGGGCCGGAATACGGGCAACAGCCGCAACGGTAAAACAACGAAGTCCATTCAGACCGAACACGGTCCGATCGAACTGTCGATCCCGCGTGACCGCGAAGGGAGGTTTTCGCCGGTGGCGATCAAAAAGCACCAGCGCCGTCTGGGCAGACTTGAGGATCAGGTGATTTCCCTGTATGCCCGTGGGATGTCCACTCGCGCGATCAGTGATCAGATCGAGGATCTCTACGGTGTGGAACTCAGCGCGTCGGCCGTCTCGGAGATCACCGATCGGCTCCTGCAGAATATCGCGGAATGGCAGGCGCGTCCGCTTGAGACCGTCTACCCGTTCGTGTTCTTCGATGCCATTCATTACTCGGTACGTGACGAAGGCCGTGTGGTCAAGAAGGCGGTCTACAGCTGTCTGGCGGTGACCGTCGAAGGCGGTAAGGATCTGCTGGGACTGTGGATCGGCGAAGCGGAGAGCGCCACGTTCTGGCATGGCGTGATCACCGAGTTGCGCAACCGGGGTGTCGAAGACATCTTCATCGCGTGCGTTGATGGTATCAAGGGCTTCTCTGAGGCGATGGAAGCGGTCTTTCCACGGACGAAAGTCCAGCGCTGTATCATCCACCAGGTCCGCAGTTCGTTCCGTTCGATCTCCTGGAAAGATCGCAAGGCCGTGGCCCGAGATCTGAAAACCGTCTACGGTGCGACGACCCAGGAGGCAGCCGAGACAGCGCTCGATACGGTCGAAGAGACCTGGGGCACGAAGTATCCGTTGCTGATCAAATCCTGGCGGACGAACTGGCCCGAACTGTCCGCCTACTTTGTCTATCCTGAGGAAATCCGGAGACTGATCTACACGACCAACGCCGTTGAAGCCTTACACCGGCAGTTCCGGAAGGTGACGAAATCGAAGAGCGTGTTCCCCCACGATAATGCGCTCAGAAAGATCCTATATCTAGCCTATCATCAGTTATCGTATAAATGGACGATGGCGGTCCGTGATTGGCCCTTCGTCTACACGCAACTGGTATTACTCTACGAAGACCGCATGCCGGATCTCGACAACCGTGTTTGACCATTTACACAAAAATCAGGACGCTCTCGACCATCACATATGAGGATGGGTACATTTTCTGTAAAAACATATCTCTCAATAGTGGAACATCCCTATATGCCTGTGGTTCACCCGGCGGATACATATACGTTGATGGATCAGCTACATTTTCAGGGGACATTTCACCAGCTCCAAGTGGGAGTTTCCCCAGCAGTTCGATCATTACTGTAAACGGGAATATGAACATTGGTGGTGAATTAAGTGTTGGAGCATCCAATATCTCCAATAACTACACGGTATATGGTTCAATAAATCTGCAGACCGGTAGCCTTGTTCAATACATCGCAAACGGTAACCAAGTTATCGATGCTAGCAAGAACTACTATTCAATAAGACTCGGTGGATCCGGAACGAAGAGTCTGTCTGCACATCTGAGTGTTGCGAATGTATTTACGATCGATGGTTCTGCAACCTTTTCTAATTCCAACAATAGCGTCACCTGCGGCAGCAGCTTCATCAATAACAGTACCGCGTCGCATTCGCTGGGAGGCGGCACGTACACCTTTACCGGAACGACGATCGGTGGAACGGGAACAACCGATTTCACCGGTTCTACCGTGAATTTCAGCGGCAGTTCGATTATCATCGGTGACGGCAATGAAGGCGACGGTGCGATTTCGTTCGGCAATGTGAATTTCACGAATACGAACAGCGCGGTGACGATCGGTGCCGACGGTTATGCGGGCACCGTGCAGTTCGGCACCCTTTCGCTGTCGGGCGACAATGCCACACTCGCAGTGAAGAACGGTACCGTCGGCATGAATGCCCTGACCATCAGCGGATCCAATTCGCTCACGTCTTTCGACGGTGGAAGCGTCAGCATTGCAGGCAATCTTACATCCGGCAACTGGGTCGTTGTCAGCACGCCGGTAACCGTGGGGGGCGATGTCACCACGCACGGAAATCTCTCGATAGAAGATGAGTTCGATGTGACCGGTGCCACGGATGTCGGCGGTGCGTTCAGGATCACCTCGAGCGGAACCGGACAGAATGATTTCAGTGAGCTTGTGACTGTCACCGGTGCCGTCGTTAATCTCTCGGCCGGAACGAATGTGTTCAACGGCGGCCTTACGCACAGCAGCACTGCCATCGGGTCGGTCTGCACGATCGGAGGCACATACAGTGTCGGCAGTGCGGGAACACCCTCCACGATCATCAACGCGGAGAACGTCACAATCCAGGATACACCGGATTTCTATTCGCTCAGCCTCAGCAATCCTTCGGGATCCGCTGCTTCATCCGCCTCGTTTACCATCCGGAGGACACTGAATCTCGCCAAGGATCTCGACATGGGCAGTTCGGTGCTGACGTTCGCGTCCGCGGCTCCGCAGAAAAGTACTCAGGGGAACGGGGAGGTCATCGGCCGCGTGCAGCGCACGCTGGAAGCCTCCGGTACGTATACGTTCAACGGAGCGAATGCCTCCCTACTCGTGCCGGGCTTCAGCGGTCCCGAAGTATTTGAATTCTGGCTCGTCAAAAGCGCCCCGGATGCGCAGGCGGTCTCACGCTACTATGATATCCAGCGCGTGGCCGGCGATGTGACGCCCGCATCGCTGACCTACTCGCTCAGTCTCGAGTATCGCGACGCCGAGATGAACGGCAATGACGAGAATGGTCTCCTGCTTGCGTACGGTGATCTCCACACTGCCGGAGAAGATGAGTTTTCCAAACTGACTACCAGCAGCGTGAATACGACCAGCAACATTGTCAACTATCAGTTCGACGGTGTGATGAACTTCAACAACCGCTACACGCTCGCCGACCTCAACGCCGTGCTGCCTGTAGAGCTCGTCGCGTTCGCCGGCAGACGAAAGGATTTGGCAGTGGAACTTCGTTGGAAGACGGCCACGGAGCTGAATAATTTCGGGTTCGAGATCGAACGGTCGGAGAGCAGGGAAGGACCCTTCGAGGCCACTGGTTTCGTCGACGGGATGGGAACGAAAAACACGGCGACGGAATACATGTTCACCGATGCATCCGCTCCAGAGAAAACACTGTTCTATCGGCTCCGCCAGATCGATCGCGACGGCAAGGAATCCTTTTCACCCGTGGTCGAGGTGACGGCAGGGAAACCGAACTTCGCGCTGCGGAATTATCCGAATCCATTCAATCCCTCCACCGTGATCACGTTCGCCGCGGCGGAGGACGGCAATGCGCGGCTGCGTATTTTCAATGCCCTGGGTGAAGAGGTGGCGGCTGCATACGATGCGCCGGTCATGAAGGGTGAAAGCGTTTCCGTGCCCTTTGACGCCGGTCATCTTCCCGGTGGGACGTATTTCTACGTCCTGACCATCGGTGCACAGACACAGACCGGGAAAATGCTGCTGACCAAGTAACGCATCCCGCGTCGCCGGAAACAGGAAAAGCCCTCCCGTGCTGGAGGGCTTTTCCACATGTGTACGCAGCGAGAGGCAACAACCTGAACACCCGGCAACCGGCAGGGAAAGCGATTGCGCCGGGGGGGATCAGTCGAGATCCTCCATCATCTCTTCGACTTCTTCGAAACGCCGACCGATGCGATCGCGTGCATCCTCGGTCAGTCCGTCAAGGGACGCTGTTCGGCGGCTGAGCACCCATTGCCCTTCCTTCCGCGCAGTTGTAAAATCCTCAAGGAGGAAACTCATCAGGGCGATTTTCGCACGCGACTGCAGTTCGATGTACCGCGTCTCGCTGACTTCGTCGTCAATGGAATCCCGGATGCGCTCATATGCGCGGCGCGCGGTCGCCCAGTCTTCTTTTCCCTCCGCCGCGGAAGCCAGTCCCCAGAGAAAAAGCCGGTTATCCGGAAAACGACGCAGGATATTTCGGGCTGATTCGATGGCGTCATCCCAGCGTTCCTCCTCGATATAAATCCAGATCAGGGAATTCGTGGCCTGCTGTGCCGTGTATTCCGCTCGGTTCTCGGCGCGCCTGAGCATGCGGATCCCCGTTTCCCGCTCATCGTCCACGAGCGGCGTCCATGTGAGAAACGACATGTTCTGGCTCTTCCAGTATTTGTAGGTTCCGATGCCGGTCATGGCATCGTATGCCCGGGGATTCAGCTCCAGACAGTCCTCAAGGTAGCCGGTTGCCGTCAGTCCGTGCGACAGCCCGCTGATCCAGTTCTCGCCGTCACGGAAATTGTAGTAGGCAATGTAGCTGCGTGCCATTCCCACGTAATACCAGCCCTCGGCTTCGGTCTCCCGCTGCTTCGCCATGTGTTCACCGAGGGATTCAGACCGCTCGAGCAGATCGAGATACGCCGGCATGCGGACAGGGGATTCGAAATCCAGCGACATGACCTGCAGGAGAATGGCCTTGTTGAGATATCCGGCGGGGTGGGAGGGAAATGCCTGTATCGCCCGATCGAATTCGCTGAGTGCAGCGCGGTATTCCTGGCTGCCAGAGAGTCGGATGCCGCGCACGATCATCGTGTGCAGGGAATCGTCCGGAATGTGCTGCGCCTGTGTATCCACAGGCTGAACCACGGTGAGGATGCATGAAAGGATCAGGATGAACGCGTGCAGTGTTTTCGACGTCGTGTCCCTCATTCTGTAACTGTATCTCCCTTCCCGTCATCCTGCGTGCTGCCGGACCGCACATTCGCGGATGTCGCTTGGTCGGATGCCGAGGATGTGCTCGTGGATGAACTCGATGTGTCGGACGATAATTCCTTTTCGGACGATGTCACCTGTTCAGACGATGATGATTCGATGGACGGAGAATCGGCAGAAGTCTGGAAGTACTCGAAAATCTGGCGCGCGAGCGACCATCCGACATGTTCCGCCAGCTGTTCGGTGTTTGCCTGGGCAACGGAGCGCACCGAGCCGAAAGCGGTCAGCAGGGTCTGCGCGCGCTTGGGACCGACGCCCTCGATTTCTTCGAGTTCGGTCTGAAGTGTCGCCCTGTCACGTCGTTCGCGATGATAGGTGATCGCGAAGCGATGTGCCTCGTCTCGCAGGCGCTGAAGCAGTTTGAGACCCGGGGAGGTCTTGGGAAGATTCATGGGCAGACTTTCGCCCGGGACAAAGACTTCCTCTAGCCGCTTGGCGAGACCGATGATCGGCTGCCGGTCGAGACCGAGTTCTTTCAGAATCTCCACGGCGGATGAGAGCTGCCCCTTGCCGCCATCAACGACGATGAGATCCGGAAGCGGCTGCTCCTCCTCAAGGACCCGCGTGTATCGCCGCTCGATGACTTCGCGCATCGATGCAAAATCGTCGACGCCGTGCACACTGCGAATGCCGTATTTCCGGTATTCACTTTTTCGCGGTCTCCCGTCGAGAAAGGATACCATTGAAGCGACGGTTTCCGTGCCCTGGAAATGCGAGATATCAAAACACTCGATGCGGCGGGGAGGGGAGGGAAGATGGAGATCTCTCTGCAGAAACTCCACGGATTTCGGAAGGGCCGTCTCCGACTTCATCTTCTGCAGAAGAATGTCATCGAGGATGTATCCGGCATTCGCGCGGCACATCGAAAGAAGCTTCAGCTTGTCTCCGATACGGGGAACGGTGAAGCCGACGCGCATCTGCGCACGGTCGCTCAGCCACTCTTCGAGTGCTTCGGTGGACTCCGGAGCTTCGGGAATGACGATCTCGGATGGAATATCCATCGTCTTGGTGTAGTACCTGTGCATCAGATGCTCGAGGATCGCTTCGTCGGATTCGATGTCCGCACCGGTGAACGGAAAATGCTGCTTGCCAACGATCTTTCCATCCCGGACACGAAACACGATGCCTACGGCGTCGGATTCCTTCCTCGCGATTGCCACGATGTCCCGATCCTTGAAGTCCGCGGCCGCGACCTTCTGACGATCCTGATAGGTCTTCAGCGCCTGCAGACGATTGCGAAGTTTGGCGGCCTTCTCGAATTCCAGGTTCTCCGCGCAGTCCTGCATCTCCTCCTCCAGCTGTCGCTGCAGACCGCGTGTCTTGCCCTTGAGCAGCTGTTCCACCTGGGCGATCATCGCCGTGTATTCTTCCTGCGCAACGAGCCCCTCACACGGACCCTCGCATTTCTGGATATGGTAATCCAGGCAGAGCTTCACCTTGCGGCGTGCGATCACATCGGCATCGAGCTTGTAGTCGCAGCTGCGGATCGGAAATATGCCGCGGATCGTCCGCAGCATCAGATGCATGGCCTTGACGTCCGTGTAAGGCCCGTAATAGCGTGAACCGTCGCGCACGATGCGTCGCGTCGGGAATATCCGTGGATATGGCTCATTCGTGACGACGATGTAGGGGTAACTCTTGTCGTCCTTGAGACGGATGTTGTACCGCGGAGCGTGTTCCTTGATCAGGTTGTTCTCGAGGAGCAGTGCCTCCACCTCGGAATCAGTGACCACAATCTCGAGATCAGTGATCCTGGATACGAGGATGTCGCGTTTCGGATCCGCACTGCCTTTGTCCTGGAAATACGAGCGGACGCGGCTTCGCAGGCTTTTGGCCTTGCCGACGTAAATGATGCGTCCCTCGGCGTCACGAAACTGATACACGCCGGGGGAGCGGGGCAGGTTTTCCAGCTTCCGCTGCAGTTCGTTCGTTGGTGGGGGCTCAGTCATCCGCTTTGTGGAGCCGGGCTCGCTTAGCCGGCTTTCTGACAGAGTTCGACAAGCACGCCGCCCGCGGATTTCGGGTGGATGAAGGCGACAAGGAAATTATCCGCACCCATTCGTGGCTCTTCGTCGATGAGACGGACGCCGGCTTCCTTGAGCCGCGCAAGCTCCGCGTGAATATCATCGACCTCAAACGCCATGTGATGAATGCCTTCTCCGCGCTTCTCGATGAATTTGCTGATGGGGGATTCTTCGGAAATCCCGGCGGTCAGTTCGAGATTCGTGTCATCCACGTGAAAGCTGCTGACGTCGACTTTCTGCTCTTCGACGCGCTCCACGTGGGACGGACGCAGGTTCAGGAGTGTCTGAAAGACCTCCTGCGCGCTTTCAAGTTCCCTGACGGCAATTCCGATGTGTGCGATCCGTTTGATCATTGAAATTCTTTCAGATTCTTGGACATGTTTTCCCGTCAATGACAGGTCCTGCAAGTTAGCAAGGCATGGGATGCGGGGCAATGGAATTCATGGCGGGTACCGTGTAGCGGGTGCCTGATTGCAGTACAACAGGAGTCCGGATAAAAGAAAGGCCGCTCCATGCGGAACGGCCTGTTGCGTTGGTATCGCGGGAAAGGGATCAGAGATGCTCGTCGCAGTTCGCAATCATGATGCGGGCCGGCTTGCGCAGGGATTCGATATCCGTCTCCTGCAGTACGCGTTCGAACTGTTGACGCGCATCGCGGTAGCGCTTCATGCCGTAGTACGTTTCGCCCATCCAGTATACACTGCGCACCTGCAGCAGCGGCTCCGGAGCCTGCTCGGAGATTTCACGGAAGAGACTCAGCGCAGTGGCATAGCGGCGTGCTTCGAAATTGTCGCGCGCCATCTGGAATTTCTGCAGCCACCTCTCCAACTCGGGCTGCTGCACTTTCACGGGCTGAGGCGCCGGCTGCGGTGGGGCGGGTGGGCCGCCGGGACGAAGATTTTTCCCGTACGTCGTCAGCGGGGCGTTTGTCGGCGCTACCATGACGAAACGGAAATTTTCGGGAGAAAGATACTTGAGCACAAATCCCTGGTACGGGAAGTTGTACATCTCACCTTCCTCGTTGACGACGGATTCACCCTCATTGCCGAAAAACTGCGTGCGCGCCGTCGTCAGACGCCAGCGGTGTCCGTCGTACAGATACTGGTTGTCGAGCGGCAGGTCACCGGTGCCGATGATGCCCATCTCGATGACTGCGTATGAACTGGGATTGAGGATGAAATAATACGTGGAATTCGTGGGCGGCACGTACACGACCGGGGAGGTTCCTTTCTGAAAAATGTACGGGACGTTCCCCCGATCGAGGATGTTGCGTGCCTCGCCCCACGGCATGCCCAGCGTGACACCGTAAATCGACATGTTCAGACTCGTCATCCCGTCAGGAATTTGGACGATGGACTGGCGTGCGATGTCCAGCAGCGCCCTTCCCTGGGCGTGGGTCTGCGCGGGACTGAGCACCGAAATACTCAAAACCGCCACAATCACCCAGCTTGCCAGACCGGTAATGCCGGCGCGGCGGGGATGTGTTGCAGTGTGAGTGATCATAAAGGCCTCCGGAGTTGGTAGGTATTCAATCCTGGTGGATGGGTTGCATCAAAGCAACCGGTCACGCAGTTCGACCTTCAGGTCGGCCACGCGGGGAATATCCACGCCCGGCTCCTTGTAGCCAATGATGTAGTCCTCGTCCACTTTGATGCGCACCGTTCGGCGCCCGTAAGTAAACTTGACCGAGACGCGCGTGCGCACCTCCACACCCTGGGATTCAACGGTTTCGTGCAGCCACTCCGACTTCATGTAGCCGTCGTCCTTCGAGAGGGTCTCGAACTGATAGCCGCGAGTAAGCAGGGCATCCTGAACGACCCTCCAGGCCTCGCTGTAGCTCAGTCCTTCGCGCACGCCGTAGGTGATCCAGTTGTTCTCCTGCTCGCTGACGATCGGCTGACAGCCGTTGACAAAGGGCAGCAGCAGCAGGACGACGAAGGATAGACGTACTAGATGTTTCATTTGCAGGCTCCTGATATGTGTGGCAAAGTTGATTCTCTCGTCAGATGACTCGTCAGCGCGTCTGTCGTGTTCAGCGCCCGATCAGACAGCGTTCGAGCAGCTGCAGCAGTTCCTTGTGCAGCGCGTGAAGAGATGTTCGTGCGCTCGCAGTCGGGACCGGCTTTTCCCCTTCCTCGTATGCGAACTCGTCCATCTGCGGCTCCCGCCCCTGCATGGCCTGCTGGTTGCGGATACGGAGCGTGCTGAGGTAATTCGAGGAAAGACAGTACAGGTGGGAGAGGGAATCAATGACTGCGGTGTTGGCATCGAAGAATTCCCGTGCGCTCGAGCTTTCGGTCAGCTTCGGCCAGGGACGCGATTCAGGGGAACGCTCGGCGTCCCATACGGTTTTCGTGTATTCCATGTCCCTGCCCTCGTCACTGGGCGGAGGCGGAGGAGGGTAGACACGCTCTCCAGCCGGCGCTGGTGTTTCTGCCGCTTGTTCCCACGACGCTTCGATGGAACCGTCATCGGTCTGCGATACGGCCGTCAGCGGCATCAGGAACAGGCTCAGGAGGGCGGTGCAGAGTGCGACACGAATACGTTTCATGGACACCTCACTGGGATATGACTCTCGTCGAATTGCAACGCACGATCGAAAATCGGCGGCTGCGGGAAAGACTGGTATCGGCGTTATGTTGCTACAGATTCGGAGACCTCTATGCACGGAATACACGGAACCTAGTCATGACGGGGAAAAAAGTCAATAGCTAGGTCGGATTAAGCTCCGAAATCTCTATAATGTCCGCTTCCTAGCACGTTCCTGATCGCGACTTTAGCGGGCTCGCGTTCAATCACTCCTCGAACTTACACGCTCTAGACGCAAGCAGACGGAACCGGCGTTATTGCTCCGGCTCTACCATCTCCGCGTTCTTGTTGTCGATATCCTGGTCCACGCTGACACGAGCCACGTCTGCAATGGAATCGCCGTCACGAAGGTGAATCAGGCGCACGCCCTGCGTGTTGCGCCCCATGACCCGGATGCTGCGCACATGCTGGCGGATCACCAGCCCACGCTCGGTGATGATGACAATGTCATCCTGGTCGGTAGCTTCCTTGACGGAGATTACCGGACCCGTTTTTTCCGTGACGTTCATTGTGATCACACCTTTGCCGCCGCGTTTGGTCAGACGGTACGACGATATCTCGCTGCGCTTCCCGTATCCATTTTCGCTGACGACAAGCACCTGCCCGTTCGGTCGGCCGACAATCATGCCGATGACGGTGTCATCCTTTACGAGAGAGATCCCGCGGACACCGGTGGCATTGCGTCCCATGTCGCGGACATCTTCCTCGGTAAAGCGTATAGCCTGACCCCCGCTCGTGGCGATGAGAATGTCGTTTTTACCGTCGGTAATTTTTGCGTCAATGAGATTGTCGCCCTTCCCGAGCGTGATGGCGATAATGCCGCTCGATCGTGGATTGCCGTATGCGCTGAGCACTGTTTTCTTCACCGTGCCCTTGCCGGTGACCATCATGATGTAATGGTCGTCCGTGAATTCCTTGACCGTGACGAATGCGGCGATGTTTTCGTTTTTCTGTTTGCTGATGAGGTTGACGATGGCACGCCCGCGTGCCGTGCGCCCGCCCTCAGGCACCTCGAATACTTTGAGCCAGTAACAGCGTCCCTTGTCCGTGAAGAAGAGAATGTAGTGATGTGTCGAGGCAACGAACATGTGCTCGATGAAGTCATCATCCCGGTTCGCGGATCCCGCAACGCCGCGTCCGCCGCGACCTTGCCGTCTGTAGGTGCTCACGGGAGTGCGCTTGATGAAGCCCTTGTTGCTGATCGTGATGACAACGTCTTCCTCGGCGATCATGTCCTCGAGCCGGAAGTCCGTGTAATCGTAAATGATCTCCGTCCGACGATCGTCACCGAACTTCTCCTTGAGCCCGCGAAGCTCGTCGCCGATCAGCTGCCAGCGCAGCTGGGCGTTGTCGAGAATGCCGCGCAGGCGAGCGATGAGCTTGATCGTTTCCTTGTACTCGTCCTCGATCTTACGGCGTTCCAGCCCGGTCAGACGCTGCAGGCGCATGTCGAGAATCGCCTTGGCCTGTATCTCACTGAGTTTGAATTTGCGCATGAGATTGTTGCGCGCCGTTTCCACGTCCCGTGATTTCTTGATCGTCTCGATCACCTCATCGATGTTGTCGAGCGCGATGATGTATCCTTCGAGGATATGCGCGCGGCGCTCGGCCTCGGCCAGCTCGAATTTCGTGCGCCGGACAACCACGTCGTGGCGGAAGTCGAGGAAGTGCCGCATGATCTCCTTAAGCGTGAGCACCTTTGGGCGACCGTCCACCAGCGCCAGCATGATGGCACCGAAGGTGACCTGCATCTGCGTGTGCTTGTAGAGATTATTCAGCACCACCTCGGGATTGCCATCCCGTTTGATCTCGATCAGGATGCGCAGTCCGTCGCGGTCCGACTCGTCACGGATGTTGCTGATGCCATCGATCTTCCCGACCTTGACCAGATCCGCGATTTTCTCGATCAGGTTCGCCTTGTTGACCTGATACGGGAGTTCGCTGACGATGATGTTTTCCCGTCCGTTCTTGAGCGTCTCGATGTTCGCCCGTCCCCGGACGATGATTTTTCCGCGTCCGGTCAGATATGCATCCTGCACACCCTGATACCCGAAGATGATACCGCCGGTCGGGAAGTCGGGAGCAGTCACGTGCTTCATGAGCTCCTCGGGTGCGATGTCGGGATTATCGATCATCGCCAGCAGTCCGTCGACGGTTTCACCGAGATTGTGTGGAGGAATGTTCGTCGCCATTCCGACGGCAATACCGCCCGCGCCGCTGATGAGCAGATTGGGAAGGAGGGCGGGAAGGACGCGGGGTTCCTGAAGCGAGTCGTCGAAGTTCGGTGCGAAGTCAATGGTGTCTTTTTCAAGGTCGCGCAGCATCTCCATCGCGATGGGAGCCAGCCGTGCCTCGGTGTATCGCATCGCCGCGGCGGAATCGCCGTCGACGGATCCGAAGTTTCCCTGACCCTGAACCAGTGGATATCGCAGTGAGAAATCCTGCGCCATGCGGACCATGGTGTCGTACACCGCGGAGTCGCCGTGCGGATGGTACTTCCCGAGCACCTCACCAACGATACGGGCAGATTTCTTGTATGCGCGGTTCGGTGTCAGACCGAGTTCGCTCATACCATAGAGGATGCGGCGGTGCACCGGCTTGAGTCCGTCGCGCACATCGGGGATGGCCCGGGAGACGATGACGGACATGGAATAATCGATGTACGAACTCTTGAGTTCGTCTTCGATACTGACACGGAGAATTTTTTCTGCGGGAGTGGACATACGGCGTTGTATGATCAGGGAAGGGGATACATATATCATACAAATTTACGAAAATCCGGCCATTCCCGAAAGCCGCGCGCACCACTTCGAACCGCTGTCATTGCCCCCTCTCCCCGGTACGCTCCTCCTCGTGCTCCTGCTCCTGATCCATCCACCGGGTTGTTTTTTTGCCCGCATCCCGGCATATTTTGAGATTAATGATTCCGCGGAAAAAACGGGCGGCAATACGGATTTTATGGCAGAGAGTTTTCTGAAAGATATTCGTGATGATTTCCAGCGTTTCCTTGAAGCGGAAGGGAAGCATCGCAACACGATCCGTTCGTACGCGAATGATCTTCGCCAGTTCGTGCAATGGTGTCGATCGACTTTCGGTGCCTCTTTTGTGCTGAGCGAACTGACGCGCAGCGACATACAGGATTTCCGCACATTTCTGCTGACACGAAACTCTTCACCGGCCTCGGTGAACAGGAAGATAACCGCACTGCGGCAGTTTTTCGATTTTGCCGTTCAGCGCGAGTACATGAAGATGAATCCCGCCGCGGAGATCACCGGCATCAGTGCCGAACCGCGCGCTCCGACCGTGCTTCCGCGAAAAGATGCGTTGCTCCTGGCACGCACGGCTGAACGCAATCCCGGCCCGCTGGAAGCGGCGATCATTCTGCTCCTCCTGCACAGCGGACTCCGCAGCAGCGAAATCTGTGCCATTACCGTCGGTGACGTCCATCTGACTCCCCGCGAAGGACGCCTGTTCATCAAGGGACAGCGGGGCAGAACGACGCGTTTCGTCTATCTCTCCACGCGCGCACAGAACGCGCTGCGCCAGTACATGCGCTGGCGCGGAGTTTCCATCATGGCCAAGCGCCATCGCAAGGAGCCACTGTTCATTACATACGAAGGAAATCCTCTGACGCAGCAGGCCGTCGATCAACTGGTCAAACGCATTGGCCGCCTTGCCGGGCTTCCCGACATCACTCCTTCCATGCTGCGGAATACCTATGCAGCGGGCGCCCTTCAGGGCGGTGCCTCCATTGAATCCGTCGCGCGTGCAATGGGCATATCCTCCCTGAAAACGCTGCAGAAACTCAAGGATGATTCGACAGACGGAACGGAATCAGGCTGATGACAGTCATCCCACCAGATGACCTGCTGAATATGTATGCGTCGGGGATCTTTCCCATGGCGGAGGGAAGACACGGTTCGATCATGCTTTACAGTCCGGATCCGCGCACCATTATCAATCCCGCGGAACTGCATATCTCGCATTCACTGGCGAAAACCGTGCGGTCGGGACGTTTCGAGATTCGCATCAATACGGTGTTCGAGGAGGTGATTCGCCGCTGCGCCGCGCGCGACGACACCTGGATATCCGAAGGTATTGTCCAGTCGTACCTGCTCCTGCACGAGCGGGGATCCGCACACAGTGTGGAGGCCTGGCAGGATGACGCACTCGCAGGTGGACTGTATGGTGTTTCGATTGCCGGTGCATTTTTCGGGGAGTCGATGTTTTTCGAAATCCGGGACGCCTCCAAGGTCGCACTGGTCGCACTCTGCCGCCGCATGACCGAACGCGGCATGCCGCTGCTCGATGTGCAGTACACCACGCCGCATCTAAGCCGGCTGGGTGCATTCGAGGTTCCCCGCCTGGAATACCTTCGCCTTCTCGACGATGCCCTGCAGCTTCCGGTGGATTTCACCTGAGTCCGAATTTCCTCACCCGTTTCAAATGAAAAAGCGTCACACCGGTTCAGATCCGATGTGACGCTGTGGAATTCACAATGGGCGGCGGACGTCAGACGTCTTCAAATGCTTTGTCAAGCAGTGATTGCGTAATCTCACCCGGGGCGGGCAGCGGCACGAGTGATCCCTGCTGTCCGAGCACGTACGCTGCAACCGCGTTAGCAAAATATGTCGCGTTCGCGAGCGGCTTCCCGTTGTTCATGGCGTAGTACAACCCGGCATGCCAGGCGTCATGCACCCCGGCGGGATCGACAACCTCCATTTCCACCGCGGGCACGCGCACGACCTTACTTCCGTCGGATACCAGGGCTCCCTGTTTTCCCATGGTCATGATCACCGTTTTCGCACCCATTTCGTGGTAATTCTTCAGATGATCCTCGCGTGAAGCCTTGCCGAACAGATGCTCGGCATCATCGATGGTGGGAGTGATGATGTCAGCGAACTGCAGGGTCTTTTTAATCGTGGTCTGCGCGTCGTTCCGATTCCGCCAGATCGAAGGTTCATAGGACGGCTGAAGCACCGTCATGCTCTCGTACTTTTTCGACAGGCGCAGAATTTCGAAAATACTGTGGCGTCCCGGATGTTTCCACAGACAGAAACCGCTGCCATGCACGATGTGTGAGCTCTGTGCCAGCGTTACATGATCTTTCGTATTGTGGAGCTGCCAGTCCGCCAGACGGTAGAATGTGGACTGGACGATGCGGCCCTGGCGGGCGCTGAACAGCAGGGTGGTGGGGTGATCGCGCGAGAACTGCATCGATGTCGCGTTGACCTTGTACTGACGCAGGATGTTCTGCACATATGTGCCGAGCGCGTCAGCACCGACGGATGCGATGCAGTTGACTTTTCCACCGAGCATGCTGTAGTAGATGCCGATCAGGGCAGCCGATCCGGCGATGCGGCGTTCGAAATCCTTTGCCTCCGGAAGCGTGGTGTCCTCGGCACGGAGTTCCACGTAGGCGTCACCGACCGTTGTCAAATCATAGATAACCGTGGGAGGTACCTTGAAATCATTCATCCCTTATTCTCCTGTGCAGTCGTGTCCTGTTCCGCTGGTCCTGCGATGGAACAGGAGTCAATGTATGAAATGAGCGGGACACGATGAATCTATGGATAAATAGATACATTTTCAAAACGCAGGAGGCACTTTTTTCGAAAATCCGCCCCTCACTGCGCACGCGTGCCGGGTTGCAGACGGCACATGGAAGCGACCCCCATCGATGCAAACGCGCGGACGGCGCTGTACTTTGGATATTATGCCCTTGGGGAATATATTCATCTGTTTATGGTAGCAGAGCGTATTCGGCATATCGAACACAGCATCGCCGACGCCTGCAGACGGTCCGGCCGGCGGCGGGAAGACGTCCTTCTCGTAGCGGTAACGAAAACACACGCCGCGCCGATCATCAACGAGGCTCTCGAGCACGGACTTACGGATATCGGCGAGAACCGCGTCCAGGAGTACCTTGACAAGCGGGTGGACCTGCGGCCGCATCGCTTCCACATGATCGGGCATCTGCAGCGCAACAAAGTGAAATACCTGATCGGCGACGTGCGGATGATCCACAGCGTCGATTCCCTCCGTCTGGCGAGGGAAATCGACCGGCGATCGCACGCGGCCGATGTTCGCACGGATGTGCTCATCGAGGTCAACACCAGCGGAGAGGAATCCAAGTTCGGCGTCGCGCCGAATGCGGTGCAAGACCTTGCCGCGGAAATGCTGGAGTTGCCGTCGCTGCGTCTGCGTGGACTGATGACCATCGCGGCGTATCTCGAGGATCCTGAGCAGGTGCGTCCGAGTTTTGCGCTGCTTCGCTCATTGCGAGAGCAGCTGCAGACGACGCATCCGGAAGCGGAGATCACCGAACTCTCCATGGGCATGACAAACGACTACGAGATCGCCATTGAGGAGGGAGCGACCATCATCCGCGTCGGCAGCGCAATTTTCGGACCAAGAGAATGAGGTGCGGACAGTGAACGTCGAATCGATAGCCGGAAAAAATTTCAAAACCGTCCGGAAGGGCCTGAGTCCGGAGGAAGTGCGCTCGTACCTGCGACTGCTTGCCGAGGATATCATCGCCCTTTCGGAGGAGAACTCATCATTACGAGGTGATGTGCTCCATCTCGAGGAGCAGCTTCAGCAGTCGCAGCAACTCGAGCAGAAGGTTCGCGCCATGCTGCGCGAAATGAAGGCCGCATCGCAGAAAATGGTCGGACAGGCAGAGGCGAGCGCCGTTGCCATGTCGTACAAGGTCGAAAAGGAACGGACCGCGATCATCGAAAACGCGAAGAACGAGGCAGCGGTCATTATTCGTGATGCCGAGCGCCGCGCCGAGCGACAGATGATGAAAGCCAACGCACGGATGGATGCCCTGCAGCAGCAGATCGATCTGCTGGAGACCAAAAAGCTCGCACTCATCACGCGCATCAAATCCATCCTCCGGGCGCAGGTGGATTTTCTCTCGGACCTGGAGAAACATCCGAAGAATCGCTCTCTGCGCTCGGCGCTCCGGAATGCGACCAGTACGCGCGAGGGGCTGGACGCCGATACCGTCGATGAGATTCTTGAACGACTTGACGAACGGGAGAACGACAATGACTGATCTCCGCGCCGCCATTGACGAGGCGGTGTCTTACATTCGAATGAAAACGGCGGTGACTCCGCGCGTCGGGATCATCCTCGGAACCGGCCTCGGCGGTCTCGTTGAGGAAATCGACACCGAAATCGTGATCGATTACGCTGACATTCCGCATTTCCCGATCTCCACGGTGGAGTCGCATCATGGCAAACTGATATTCGGCACTCTCGCCGGGAAGCCGGTCGTCGCGATGCAGGGCCGTTTCCACTATTATGAAGGATACACGCTCAAGCAGGTGACATTCCCGGTGCGTGTGATGCACGCGCTGGGAGTGCGTGATCTGCTTATTTCAAACGCCGCGGGAGGGATGAACCCCGTTTTCCGGCGGGGTGATATCATGGTCATATGGGACCACATCAATCTCATTGGCGATAATCCCCTTATCGGACCGAACGACGAGTCGCTCGGTCCCCGCTTTCCCGACATGAGTGAAGCTTACAGCGAAGCCTACATCTCCATCGCGGAAGATGTTGCCCTCGCGGAGAATATCCCTCTTCGCAAAGGCGTGTTTGTCGCCGTTGCCGGGCCGAACCTGGAGACGCGTGCCGAGTACCGTTTTCTGCGCGGCATCGGTGCCGATGCCGTGGGGATGTCTACTGTGCCCGAGAACATCGTCGCGGTACACATGGGAATGAACGTGCTCGCGTTTTCCATCATTACCGACGAGTGCTTTCCCGATGCGCTCGAAGCGGTGGATGTTCCGACCATCATCAAAACGGCGAATGAAACCGAGCCGAAGCTTCGTGCACTGATGAAAGGAGTGATCGCGCGCCTGCGGGCGTAGACGCAACAATGGAAGAGCAGCTCGCATTTCTCCGTCTGGTCGTCATTCTTTTCATTCTGGTGCTCGCTGTCGTGCTCGCGATGGTATATCTCCCGACCATTCCGCTTGTCGGGGCGCTGCCCGGCGATGTTGAAGTCGACCTCCCCGGCGTGTCACTGTACCTGCCGTTTACGACAAGCATCATTCTCAGCGCGGTCCTTACGCTGATCGCGTATTTTATTCAACGACATTCACAGAAGTAATCAGCACCGTCATGGCCACCTTCGAACCCTTTCCCGAACGCTTCCGCTATTCTGACCTCGAAAAGGAAATCCTCGCCTTCTGGGAGGAGCGCGGCATTTTCCAGAAAAGCATCGATGAGCGCGCGGATGCGCCCCAGTATACGTTCTACGAAGGACCGCCGTCGGTGAACGGACGGCCAGGCATTCATCACGTGGTTTCGCGGGCGCTCAAGGACATGATCTGCCGCTACAAGACGGTGACCGGATACCGGGTGCAGCGCAAGGCCGGGTGGGATACGCATGGTCTTCCCATCGAGGTTGCGCTGGAGCGTGAACTCAAATTCGAGCAGAAATCCGACATTGAGAAATTCGGCGTCGCGAAGTTCAATACGAAAGCCAAGGAGTTCGTCTATCATCACATCGAGTATCCCGAGGGCTGGCAGAAGCTGACAGAGCGCATGGGATACTGGATCAACCTTGAAGATGCCTACATCACATGCACGAATGATTACATCGAGTCGGTGTGGTGGGCGCTGAAGCGTTTCCACGAGAAGGGACTGATTTACAAGGGATTCAAAATCGTGCCGCAGTGTCCGCACTGTGAGACGCCGCTCTCGTCGCATGAGCTCGCGCTCGGATACGAGGACGTGCAGGACATGAACGTCTACGTGAAATTTCGCTGCAGGAACGAAGACGCGCATATCCTCGTGTGGACGACGACGCCGTGGACACTGATTTCCAACGTGGCGCTCGCGGTCAATCCTGACGTCGAATACGTAAAGATTCGGTCTGAAGAGCACGGGGTTCTCTACCTCGCGAAGGAACGGCTGTCGGTGATCAGCGAGGAGTACGAAATTCTCGAGGAGATGCGTGGCGAACAGCTGCTCGGCATGGAATACGAGCGCCTGTTCGATTACGTGCCCGTGGAGGAAAAGGGATTCTACCTCATCGCGGGCGATTTCGTGACAACAGAGGATGGCTCCGGCATCGTGCATATCGCCCCCGCGTTCGGCGTGGATGACTACGAAATGATGAAGAAGTATGATCTGCCGTTCATTCTTCCCGTCACGACCAGCGGACGGTTTACCGATGAGATCAGTGACTTCAAGGGGCGTTTGGTGAAAACGATTCAGTTTGCCACCCACAGGGAGGAAGGCGTCGATCCCGATATCATTCGTCTGCTGAAGCAGAACGGCCAGATATACAGCGCGAACAAGGATTACCTGCACAGTTATCCTCACTGCTGGCGCTGTGACAATCCATTGATCTACTATGCCCGCGACAGCTGGTACATTCGCACGACGGACTACGCCGAGCGCATGATTGAACTGAACCGGGAGATCGACTGGTATCCGCCGGAAGTCGGCACCGGCCGCTTCGGCAACTGGCTCGAAGACAACAAGGACTGGTCGCTCTCGCGCGATCGCTACTGGGGGACACCGCTGCCCATCTGGGTGGCGGAAGACGGATCGGACATGATATTCGTCGGCTCCGTCGATGATCTGCTCGAAGGCTTCCGTATCGTTGACGGCGAACGGGTTTCACCGACGCGCGACGACATCGACCTTCACAAGCCGTGGGTCGACGATATTCTCTTTGAGCGGGATGGAAAGATCTACCGGCGCACGCCGGAGCTCATCGACGTATGGTTCGATTCCGGTGCGATGCCATTCGCTCAGTATCACTATCCGTTCGAGAACAGGGAACTGTTCGAATCCAGTTTCCCTGCGGACTTCATCTGCGAGGGCATCGACCAGACGCGCGGGTGGTTTTACACATTGCACGCCATCGCAGCTGCACTGTTCGACAAACCCGCGTATAAAAATCTCATTGTCAACGAACTGGTGCTCGATAAGAAGGGACAGAAGATGTCGAAGTCCCGCGGCAACGTCGTCGACCCGTTTTACGTGCTCGAGGAATACGGCGCGGACGCGACACGCTGGTATCTGACGGTCAACAGTCCGCCCTGGCGGCAGACCATGTTCAATGAAAAGGACATTGAAGGTGTGCAGAAGAATTTCTTCCGTGCGCTGATCAACACGTATCAGTTCTTCGTGCTCTATGCGGAAATCGACGGCTTCACCGCGAACGAGGATGAGGTGCCGATTGAAGAGCGCCCTGAGATCGATCAGTGGATTCTCACCGAGCTCAACGCGCTCATCCGTGACGTGCGCGGGAGCATGGACCGCTACGACGTGACGCCGGCTGCACGCGCGATTTCGGAGTTCACCATCGACCAGCTGTCGAACTGGTATGTGCGGCGCAACAGGCGCCGCTTCTGGAAGGGAGAAATGTCGCAGGACAAGCTCGCGGCCTTCCAGACGCTGCATCGCTGTCTGGTGGTCATCGCTCAGCTGATGTCACCGATCGCTCCGTTCATGGCCGAGAATCTCTACCGCCGTCTGACGGCGTCATTGGAGGATCCTGCGATCAGTGAATCCGTGCATCTCGCGCTTCTTCCCGACCCCGGGCACATCGATGATGCTCTCATGCGCAAAATGCATGACGCGCAGCGCGTAGTGTATCTCACACGCGGCCTCCGCGAGCAGACACGCCTCAAGACTCGCCAGCCTCTGGCACGCATCCTCATCGCGACGGGTGATGATGCGGTTGCCGCGAACATCCGCGCCATGCGTGATGTCATACTCGAAGAGACCAACATTCACGAAATCGAGTTCATCCCGGGTGATTCAGATTTGCTGCGCAAGAGTGCGAAACCGAATTTCAAGTCGATCGGACCAAAGTACGGAAAGCTCGTCAAGCCCATCGCCGCGCGTGTCAGTCAACTCACCGCCGACGAGATCAACAACGTTGAACGCGCGGGACAGCTCGAACTCGATATCGACGGGGAGCAGGTCACACTCGGACTCGAGGATATTGAAATCAGGCACGAGGATATTGAAGGATGGACGATCGGGTCGGATGACGATGTCGTTGTCGCACTTGACACATCACTGACTGAGGAACTGATCGATGAGGGTATCGCCCGTGAATTCATCAGCAGGATTCAGGGAATGCGCAAGGATGCGGATTTCGAGGTCACCGACCGGATTCAGATTACGATATTCACTGAAGAAGAGCGCCTGAAGCAGGCAATTGATCGACGGGAATCGTATATTTGCGCTGAAACGCTGGCAAAGAATATCGTCCTGGCGCAGGAAGCACTCGAAGAGGGTACCGACCTCAGCGTCAACGATCTCACATGCAGCGTCAGCATCTCGAGCGCACTTGATGAGTGAGAGTGCCGCTCCGTATATTTTGCCATTTCACTGGAGAACGCATCATGGCAGCGAAAACATCGAAAAAAAAGAAAGATGAGGAGGCCGGAAAGGCCACGTCCTCTACAGCAAAGAAAAAATCCACTGTGAAGAAAACAGCTGCGTCCAAGAAGAAGAGTACTTCCGCGCGCAAGTCGACAGCGGGCAAATCCGGCGCGAATAAAACTGCCACCCGCAAGTCAACCGCAAAGAAAACAGCCTCAGCAAAGTCGGCTGCAAAGAAATCAGCGGTGAAGAAGTCCACTGCGAAGAAGGCGACGGCAAAGAAGGCGACGGCAAAGAAGGCGACGAAGAAGACTGCCGCGAAGAAGTCGACGGCCACGAAGAAGACCGCCGCGAAGAAGTCGACGGCCACGAAGAAGACTGCCGCGAAGAAGTCGACGGCGGCGAAGAAGACCGCTGCAAAGAAATCGACGGCGACGAAGAAATCGGCAGCGAAGAAAACCGCCGTGAAGAAGACTTCTGCGAAAACATCTGCAGCAAAAAAGACTGCGGCGAAAAAGACGACAAAGAAAGCGTCGGTGAAAAAAACTGCTGCGAAAAAGCCGACGGCCCGGAAGCGTGCGTCGAAAGCAACGTCACGTACTTCCAAAAAGCCGACTGCCGCGACACCGCTGCCGAAAACATCAGCCGAGAAGGAAGCAGCCGAGACTGCCGCCGCAGAAAGCAGGCCCAAACGCAAGTACACGCGCCGCAGTAAAAAGGCCCCCGTGCCCGTCCCTAAATTCCAGGGCAAACAGGGGAACCTGATGCGGAAGAAGAGCGAGGCTGCAGCGCCGGCTCTGCCTCGTGAATCGGTAAGTTATTCCGTCGGCGACCTCGACTATTTCAAGGAAATCATCCTGCAGAAAATCCACGATGCCAACGAAGAGCTGATGAGCATCGAGGAACGCCTCAACGACAACTCAACGGGCGAGTTCACCGACGACTCGACCTATTCGCTGCATATGGCCGACCAGGGCACGGATGCGATGGAGCGCGAAAAGGCGTATCTCTTCGCGGCGCGCGAGCGAAAGTTCATCTCGCATCTTACGGACGCGCTGCAGCGCATCAAGAGCGGGAATTATGGCATCTGCATCGTCTGCGGAAACCTGATCGAGAAAGGGCGTCTCGAAGCCGTGCCGCACGCACGTATGTGCGTCAGCTGTAAACAGGAAACAAAGGTTCGCTAGCAGAGAACGGGAGACGGCACGAGACACATGCGCATTCTGTTTCTGACGCTCGGAATCCTGATCGCGGATCAGGTGACCAAGCTTATCGTGAAAGGATTGTCCCTTCCGGCGATCGGTATCTCCATCGAGGGAATGGACTACGGGGAATCGATATCCGTTCTGGGCGACTGGCTGAAGATCACCTATATCGAGAATCCAAACATGGCGTTCGGGCTGGATATCGGTGGCAAGCTGCTGCTCGTCATCGTCGCCTTCATCGCATCGATCGGAATTGTCTTCTACCTGTGGCGCCATCGCAACGGCAATCCCTGGCTGCGCGTCGCACTCGCGCTCATTCTCGCCGGCGCAGTCGGCAATCTCATCGATCGCACATTCTACGGCTGGTTCTACGACACCGCACCCATCTTCTACGGCAACGTCGTTGATTTTATCGACCTTGATCTTTTCACGGTGACGATCGGTGGGGGAGCGTTCAAGTTCTGGCCGATCTTCAATATCGCAGATGCAGCAGTGTCCGTTGGCGTTGTCGTCCTGCTCATCGTCGGTCTTCCGCAGAGTGGAGACGACAGTACGGAAAAACCGGATACCCCGGAATCCCATGACTGATGATACCACGCCTCCGGATTCAAATGAATTCGAGCAGGAGGAGGACAGTCCGGAAGTCACCGTCTACGAACTGCGTTCGGCGCCGAATGCGCGACGCGTCCGGCTCGACCAGTTCATTACCCGCAGTGTCGAAAACGCTTCACGGACAAAAGTAAAATCGCTGATCGAAGCGGGAGGCGTGACCGTCAATGGACGCGTTGTTGAAAAAGCCGGTCGCCTTGTGCTTCCAGGCGATACCGTCGTGTGTACGGTGCCGAAACCGCCCCCGCCCGAAGTACGGCCTGAAAAAATTCCACTGGACATCCTGTACGAAGACGATGATATCCTCATCGTCAACAAACCGGCGGGTATGGTGACGCATCCCGCGTATGGAAACTACACCGGTACACTTGTCAACGCCCTTCTGTATCACACTGAACAGCTGTCGAGCAAGCGCGGTGAGGAACGTCCCGGTATCCTGCACCGGCTCGACAAAGACACGTCGGGCCTGCTGGCGGTTGCGAAGAACGACCGCGCCCATCAGCTCATCGCCCGACAGTTCGCCGACCACAGCATTGAGCGGGAATATCAGGCCATCGTCTGGGGCAGCATGAAGCAGTCGCAGGGAACAGTGGAGGCGCCACTGGCGCGACACACGAGCGACAGAAAGAAAATGGCGGTGGTGGAAGGCGGAAAGCACGCCGTCACGCACTATGAGGTGCTTGAGGATCTGACGTATTTTTCGCTTCTGCGATTGCAGCTGCAGACAGGACGCACCCATCAGATTCGTGTCCACCTAACTTCGATACGACACCCGCTTTTCGGGGATCCTACCTACGGCGGAAGACGCATCCACTACGGGAATGTGACCGGACGCTACAAAGCCTTTATCAATGAAATGCTGGCGGCGATGCCCCGGCAGGCACTGCATGCGCGGACACTGGGATTTATCCATCCCGCAACCGGCGAGAAGGTGCGCTTCAGCTCCGAACTGCCCGATGACATGCAGGATCTGCTCAGGAACATTCGTGCATACCTGTCCGTGTAACACATACCCCGTGCCGAAGACCGGGGGCGGATGCGTTGTTTCCGGAAACGCACGATGATCCGGGGAGGGAGACCCGCTGAATTCCACGGAACGCTGCGAATGGTGGAGGAGGGAGGGGGCCGACGCGATCAGCGTCCGGTGAATGCTGCATTCAGCATCTTGGAAACCAGTTTTGCTGCAAGGAAGTCCGGTCCCGGATTTCCCTCGATGGGAGCGAGTTCAACAAGATCGAATCCGATGATGCGGCGATGTTTCCCGATCATCTTCAGCAGCTGAATGGTCTCGTCCCAGTACAGTCCGCCTGGTTCCGGTGTGCCGGTCGCCGGCATGATGGAGGGATCGAGCCCGTCGATGTCAAAGGTGATATACACCTCTTCGCCGCAGGCATCCAGCACGCGCTCTTTCCACGAACGGCCATATACCCCCTGGCGGATTTCCCATCCGAAAAAGGTCTGAATGCCGTCGCGTTCGATTCGTTCGTATTCCTCGCGGCACTGTGCGCGAACACCCGCCTGTACGAGGCGCTCGGGAGGCAGAAATTCCAGCACGCGCGACATGATGCAGGCATGGCTCCAGGGCGAGCCTTCGTATGATTCACGAAGATCGGAGTGTGCGTCGATCTGCAGGACGGTCATCCCGGGAAAGCGATTGAAATGCGCGCGAATCGGTGCGCGCGACACGGTGTGTTCACCGCCGAGGGTGGCGACGAATCTGTCTCTATCCAGCAGTGTGGCGACCTGTTCCTCGATGATGTCCAGTGCTTCCTCGTCAACGGACGAAGCAAAATCCGGCGCGGCTATAGTTGCGATCCCCCTGTCGGTTGCCAGTTCGCGGCCGAATTCCTCATCCCAGAATTCCACGTAATGCGATGCCTCGAGAATTGCCGCCGGACCGCGTCCCGTGCCGCCGCCGTAGGATACGGTATGCTCATACGGCGCCTGAACGATCGCAATAGCCGAGGTGTCGAGGCTGCTGTGATGTTCATCCAGGCCGAGGAAATTCTGTGTGATGCCGAGTGTCTTCATGAAGGGATCCGTCGAATGAAAGCGGGCCTTATCGTGTGATGAGAAGCAGCCGGCTGCTGCGGCCGTCAGGAGTTTCGAGCAGCAGTTGGTACGTACCTGCGGCCAGGTTCCGGACCGGGAGAAAAACGCGATGCGATCCTTCCGCGCGCTGTCCCTCGCTGAGCGTTTCGATCGCTCGGCCGAGAGCGTCATGAAGTGTGAGACGCACGTGACCGGCGCGCGCGGTGGAGAAGGGGACGTACGCACCTGCCGCAGACGAAGAAAGCGGATGAGGATACGGCATGCCGAGCGTCCCGGCAGCAAGGGGCGGTTCTTCCAAAGAGAGAATCGCGGGTTTGTCGTAGGAAATACTGATTGTCGCCGTACTGTCCGTCAAATCGATCAGGCGCATCCATACATTCGAAACGATGGTATCGGATCCCCACATGAATGTACTTGACGGATTCTTCCACGGCGCTATTTCGGTGCGGTACTCCCGGAAAGCGATGCTGGGTACGCCCCACCATCCTTCGGCCCAGTAGGTGCGCCCGTCGATGGGAATGCTCTGCAGGCGGTTATATCCGGTCAGCGGTGCGGAACGAACCGGCTGAACGCCTCCCGTTGCCGTATCCACGGCCCACTCGAACGCGCCCTCCGCACTGATGACCTGCACGCGCTTCTGACTCTTGCTCCAGCTGTCGTAGATGCGATGCACGTAGAGACCTTCGATCGGAGCAGTATCCCATTTGCTTTTCTTTCCGCGGAATTCGAAGGCGAAGTACGCCCGGTCGAGCTGCGGAATGGGAAGAAGTGCAGCGTCACCGGTCGTGACGTAATCGGTCAGCGTGATGACGGTATCGGTGCCGGGACGCAGTTCGCGGCACTGGATGTACCCGGCAAGATGCCGCTCGAAACTGCTCATGGCGAATCCGTTCCCCGCATTCGCCATGGTTCCGAGTCCGCCATACAACTCGTTGGTGTGTCCTTCGCCGAAAAGCTTGTGGCCGAGTTCGTGAATGGTGCTGGCGAAGGCGTATTCGGGATTCATCACCGTGGAGCGGCCGGGGAGGAAGGAAATGCTCAGTCCCGACGAGCCCGCGTCATTGTGCTGCCCGGATCCGCCGTACACGTACCGGTCGCTGCCGCTGTCAAGAAAATGATGTCCGGCGAATCCGAGATCGGACACCCCCGAGAACGGCATGAACATTGAATTCGAAATGCTCCGGAACACAAAGATGAGGAGATCGACCTTTCCATCGGGTTCCTCCCTGAGCTGATACGTGTTCGACTCCGAGTTCCAGCGGTCGTACTCCGAGAAATCCATGATCATGTCGAGCGAGTCAAGGATTTCCTTGATGGCGAAGCCGTAATTCAGCGCCCAGTAAACGTAGCCGTCCTCCGTGTTGCGCGTCACCATGGTGCCGGGATGCACGTCAATGTCGAGTTCCATCCTGCCGCTTGACATGTCGGTGTAGTACTCTTCCAGGCGGTTAATGAAATCATCACTCCACGTCGGAAGCTGCCCGAGCGGCCAGGACGCGTCTTCCTTGCGATCGTTGAGCGTCTGAACGTATACCACCAGTCCGCGCACATACCCCTCGAACGGGAGATGCGCGCCTCCGTGTGGTTCGATGCCATTCAAGACGGATGCCGCGGCTGCCTCGCGTGGAAGGAACGCATGGTCGGTGCTCCGGGGCTGCATGCCGCAGGTGAAGTGCTGTGCCGAAAGCGATGGCGCCAGGGCCAGAAATGTGAATACAGCGAAGAAAAATGAAACGCGCGCGGTGGGGAGGGATTCTGCCTGCATAGGGTAGGGTATGGCCGGGGTTCCTGTTCAGTGTTGCTGTTTTCCGCTCACGATGATGCTGTGGCAGCGGGGATATACAAAATTACATAAACGATCGATTCCACGCCAAAGATTCCAGGGAAGAAAACGAAGAAGATGTGACAGGCGAAGATAGAGCAGCAGTTTGTTCTGAAATGGCTGATGTCGGATCTCGCGCAGGCCGGCATTGTTGAAATGGTCGCGCAGCACATGCTCGTCAAAGGAGTGCAGATGGGCGTTGACCGGTGTGGGCCTGTTGCAGTGGATACAGAGATAATACCGCAGCGTTTCCCGGTATGGCGTGGAAATGACGCAGCGACCACCGGATGCGAGCGTCCGCGCCGCTTCCCGCAGAGCCGCCGCGGGATCATTGAGGTGCTCGAGCACCTCGGAGGCGATCACCGCCGAAAATGCGCCCGGGCGAAAGGGCAGATGCTCCGCGTCCGCGACGACAGCCATGACGCCGTTCCCGTGCCGCTCCCGCAGCTTGCGGAGGTTCCGTACACCGAGGTCCACTGCGACGATTCGGGGAGCGGGCGTACCGTCGAACTCCTCAAACAGCCATCCGCCGCCGCTCCCGATATCGAGCACGAGATCGGAGGATTTCAGACGCGCTTCCGCAAGCACCGCCTGCTGGATTCTCCGGGCGGCGTCACGATCTGCACCGCTGCGTTTCTCGAAATAATCGAATTCCTCGGCATCGATGCGGTAATGCGCAGTGTGATCGGCGAGTTTCATTGCAGCAATGTACCGCAGCGGCACAGGGGACGCAAATTGCCTCGTGTGCCCGCCGCTTCCTATCTTGCGGCTCCGATCCGGCACGCTCATGGGCCGGTCGTCTTCACTATCCAGCAGAGAAAGCCCCACCGACCCCATGAAGCTTCAGCACGCGCGACTCGAGGCGCCGGATCGCCTCCATCTTCTCTTTTCCGATCCCCCCGGAGAGCTCTCGCCCGGTGACATTATTCTGGCGCCGTCAGTAGCGCTGCACAATGTCGTGCTCGACGGCTTTGAGGCCGTCGTGACCGTGGAACCGGTGGATCTCTCCCGCAGGCACTCGGTTCTCGTGCGGGGAGCGGGAATGGTGCCGCTTGACATTCAGCCACTTCTGCGAGCACTGAAGTCGGACCTCCCGCTCGGCTGCCTGGTGGAAGACGCATATTACGTATTTCGTCTGTTCGCGCCACGGGCAATGCGTGTGCGATTGCATCTGTTCGAGCATATCGAGGATGATATCGGGACGCAGTTCTTCCTCTCCAGAGAGGAAAACGGCATATGGCAGCTCTCCATTGACCGCTCGGTGAACGCCCGATACTATGCGTACAGCGTTGAGGGATCACGTGAGCCGGGCGAGCATTTCAATTCGCGCATACTCATCGGTGACCCGTATGCTCGGGCCGTGGTCACCAAGAATACATTTCGGCATAACGGACGCTGCCTGCTGCCGGATCATATCCCGGCATATGACTGGGAGGATGATCGCCATGTCAGCGTCGATCCCGCCGATCTGGTCATCTATGAAATGCATGTGAAAGACATGACGGCGCATGAAAGCAGCGGCGTCCCCTCGGAACTCGCCGGCAGCTATCGCGGCCTGGTGCATCCGGATGCGAAGGGCGGCATCGCGCATCTGAAGCGGCTCGGGGTCAATGCCGTCGAACTGCTTCCGTCACAGCATTACGCATGGATCGAACCGCCTTACCTGCATCACGCGGGTGGAGATATTTACAACGACTGGAATCCCTATGAGCGGAATCACTGGGGATACATGACCTCGTATTTTTTCGCCCCCGAACCGCGCTATGCGACGCGGGGCGATCAGACTCCCGGACACTGGAATACCGCGGCGCCGCACCATATCACCGAATTCCGCGACATGGTCAAGGCCCTGCACCGGGAAGGCATGGCGGTCATCATGGATGTCGTTTACAACCATACATCTCAGTACGATTACCAGCCGCTGAAATACACCGACAAATTCTGCTACTACCGCACCACGCCTGACGGCCATTTTCTCGAGAGCAGCGGCTGCGGCAACGATCTCGATTCCTCCATGCCCATGACACGCAGGATGATCGTCGACAGCGTCCTGTTCTGGCTGGAGGAATTCCACATTGACGGATTTCGCTTCGACCTGGCTCCCATCATCGACGAGGACACCTTCCGGGAAATCCGGGAGCGCGCGCGAGCCATCTATCCGGACGTGATCCTGATCGCAGAACCGTGGGGAGGCGGTGACTATGCGCTTGACCGCTTCTCTGATCTGCATTACGGCGCCTGGAACGACATTTTCCGCAACGGTGTCAAGGGACATGAGCCGCGTGACGGACAGGGCTACATCTTCGGCACGTGGGGAAACAGCGTGCCAGAGGATTTTGGAAAATGGATGCTGGGGAGTCCGCGCGACAAAGGCGGTCCGTTTCGCAGCGCGAAGCATGCCGTCAATTACCTTGAATCTCATGACGGCTATACACTGGGGGATTTCATCCGCATCGCCACGGGCGGCGCTCGGCCGGGGCAGCGAATCAGCGATTTCGATAAGCACGCACGTCTCACCGAGGAACAACTGCGCATCGCGAAACTGGCGGCGGTGATGCTCCTTACGGCGCGGGGGACAGTCATGCTGCATGCGGGACAGGAATTTGCGCGCAGCAAAGTGATTGCCGACAGCGGGGTCCACGATTCGACGCCCGGCGTCATCGATCACAACAGCTATGAGAAAGACGACGAAACGAACTGGCTCAATTACGGGCACCGCGAGGTCAATCGCCAGCTGTTCGAGTATTACCGCGGACTGATTGCTCTTCGACGGAAGTTTCCGCTGCTGCGGAGGGCAGCCATCTCACAGTACACTTTCCTCGAACCGGCGACGCCCGTCGCCAGCGGCTTCACTGTCAGGGAGGCAAAGGGAAAACAGGAAATGGCGGTGCTGGTGAATCCGAACAGGGCGGATGCGGCAGATTATCACCTGCCGGCAGGAGGAGAATGGCGGGTGCTTGTGAACGGAGAACGGGCGGGGACGAGGACGATCGGCCGCTTTGACGGCGAACAGATCACCGTGCCGCCAACACAGTGCATGGTCCTCCTGCGAGGGGATTCCTGACCGGTGTCCGGGAGCACTCCAAGCGAGAATCCCGGATGCAAATAATTGCAGGTCTTGATGCCGCGCGGGGATGCGCGGACGTTATTCGGATTTCTTGAGTATCAGCACGGCAAGCGGAGGCACGGTCAGCATCAGCGAGTGTGGACGGTTGTGATGCTCAATGGTTTCGCTTTGCACGGCGCCCATATTTCCGACGCCACTGCCGCCATAGAATTCCGAATCGCTGTTGAGCAGTTCACGGTAGGTGCCGGGCTCTGTTACGCCGAGCCGGTAATGGTGGTGCACCATCGGTGTGAAGTTGCAGAGGAAGATCAGCCGCTGCTTCGACTCCACCGCGATGCGCTCGAATGAGAGAAGACTGCGGTCGGCATCGTCGAGATCGATCCATTGAAAGCCCTCCCAGGAAAAATCGTCTTCGTAGAGCGCAGGCTCATTGCGGTAGAGCGCGTTCAGATCACGCACCCAGGTGAGCAGCTGGCGATGCGCATCGAAATTCAGCAGCTCCCAGTCCAGCTCGCCGTCGTGATTCCACTCGTTCCACTGCCCGAATTCCTGTCCCATGAAGAGCAGCTTCTTTCCGGGATGGCCGTACTGGTACCCGAAGAACAGGCGCATGTTCGCGAATTTTTGCCAGTAGTCACCGGGCATCTTGCTGATGAGCGCCTTCTTCCCGTGCACGACCTCGTCGTGGGAGATCGGCAGCAGGAAGCGTTCGCTGAAGGCATACAGCAGTCCGAAGGTGAGATTCCTGTGATGATGTTTGCGGAAAATGGGATCCTTCTCGAAGTATTCCAGCGTGTCGTTCATCCACCCCATGTTCCACTTCAGGTCGAAGCCGAGTCCGTTGTTGTCTACGGGATGCGTGACACCGGTAAAGGATGTCGATTCCTCCGCCATGATCATCACGCCGGGGTAGTAGGAGTGAATTGCCCAGTTCAGCTGACGAATGAAATCGATCGCCTCGAGATTCTCACGGCCGCCGTACTCGTTCGGCACCCACTCGCCTTCCTTGCGAGAGTAGTCGAGATAGAGCATGGAGGCGACGGCATCGATGCGAAGTCCGTCGATGTGAAAGCGCTCGATCCAGAAGAGAGCATTGGCGATGAGGAAATTCCGGACCTCGTTGCGTCCGTAATTGAAAATCAACGTGCCCCAGTCCATGTGCTCGCCCTTGCGCGGATCCGAGTGCTCGAAGAGATGTGAGCCGTCGAACCATCCGAGCGCATGCGTGTCTTTCGGAAAATGAGCCGGAACCCAGTCAAGGATTACCCCGATCCCGGCTGCGTGCAGTGCGTCGACGAGATACATGAAATCTTCAGGGCTTCCGTAGCGGCTCGTCGGTGCGTAATACCCGGTGACCTGGTATCCCCATGAACCATCGAAAGGATGCTCCATGATCGGCATGAACTCGACATGCGTGTACCCGTTTTCACGGATATACGGTACGAGCTCCTCGGCGAGGTCGCGGTAGTTGATCGGCTCGTCGTTGCCGTTGGCGCTGCGCCAGGAACCCGGATGCATCTCATAGATTGCGATCGGACCCTGCAGCGGCTCGATGCGCCGGCGATCTTGCAGCCAGTCGCGGTCGGACCACTCGAAGGGCAGAGGGACGTGCACGACGGAGGCTGTGCGGGGCCGCTCCTCCATCGCGCGTCCGAACGGATCGGCCTTGGCGATCACATGTCCGTCACGGGTCTTGATTTCGTATTTGTACAACTCACCCGAACTGATGCCGGGGATGAAAATTTCCCAGACCCCGGAGGAGCCGAGGACGCGCATGGCATGACGGCGGCGATCCCAGCCGTTGAACGAACCGATGACGCTGACGCTGCGCGCATTGGGCGCCCACACGGCGAACTCGATTCCGCCGACGCCATTGATCTCCCGGTAGTGTGCGCCGAGTTTTTCCCAGACGCGGTAATGGTTTCCTTCCCCGAAAAGATACAGGTCGTAATCACTGAGCTGCGGATGAAAGGCATAGGAATCGAAAAACGTTTGCACGTCGCCGTCATAGGTCTCGCGGCGCAGTTTGTAGGGGAAGGGAGACGACTCCTCTTCGAATACGTACTCGAAGAAACCCTCCTCGTGAATGCGCAGCATGGGATGATCCTCGGTACGGCCGTCATCGAATTCACGGATCACCCAGGCATGCGTGGCCTGCGGCATGAAGGCACGGATTGCGACGCAGGATTTGTTCCTGTACGTAACCTCGTGGATACCCAGCACCGTGTACGGATCGTAATGCTCGGTGTATATGATTTTGTAAATATCTTCAACGGCTGCAGTCGAGCGCATCATGACGGTGTCTCGTGAAAGTGGTCCAATACGGCAACATACGAAAATGACTGTCAGAGCAAAAGCAGCAGGGAAGGGAGGACGGCGGGAAGCAAAGAAAAACGGGTCCGCCATGTGGACCCGTTTTCATTCGACTTCAAATGGACTGCAATCAGAGATTGAACATGTAGGACAGATGGAACAGCATGTTCGGCAGCCAGAAATTCGTTTCCATGTTGGGAAGGTTGTCGCGCGAATCGGAAATGATATTCTGGAAGGTGTAGCCGACACTGATGCCGAGGTTCAGGTCGCCGACACGTGATTTCATGATGGGGAATTCACCGCCGAGACGCAATTCGATGAGCGGATTGATGTCTTCGTCATCGGGAGTGATGTCTTTCTTGATCTTTCTGTTTTCGGGGTTGAGTTCCGGCCTGGCGGGCGTGTACCAGCTGGTTGGATCCACACCGCCGTCGGGAATGACGAAGCCGTCAGCACTGTTGGTCATGTCCGCCGAAGTGGGCAGTCCGAGATTTACACCGATGAAAACCGAACTGAATTGCAGCATGGCCGTCACCACGGTGTACTGGAAAGTCCCTTCCGTCGTCAGCGTCCCCTCGTTGGGCAGGTCGGTACTGTGATTGACAGCGGCATCACTGAAGGAAATCCGCTTGTTCTCATCTTTGAACGTGAGGGTGTGGTAGCCGAGGCCCGTCACGACCCGCGTTCGCTTTCCGATCGGGATGCTCGCACGCACACCGAAGTGTGAACCGAGAGAAAGTGTGCGCGTGACACGCGTAACGACGTAGTCGGTCGTATTCATCGCCAGTGTCAGCCCGGCAAGTGCACCGATCTTGAAATGCATGTCGTATTCGTCTTCCTGCTCGGAGACGACCGTTGTCTGCTGGGCCTGAACACCGCTCATGCCGATCAGAAACAGAATGACCAGGGGAATTACCGCCTTCCTCATGCAAGCTCCTCTTTCTGTGTGCAGATTTTGTATGCGCAAAAGTACGACTTTCTCCCTGAAGATGAAAGATCACAGGCGCGGTCACCGCGGGGTGCGTGAGAAACGGCCGAGCACACGGCCCTCCTCCGTGCGGAATTCGATCTGCATCGGCATGCGGCCGAGCGCGTGGGTCGAACAGGAAAAGCAGGGATCGTAGCTGCGGATGCCCGCCTCGATCCGATTGAGGATGCGTTCGTCGACGTCAGTGTCGGCGCGCGGAATACAATGCGCTGCAATCTGACGGATACTGCGGTTCATCGCGAGATTGTTCTGCGCGGTGGCGATCAACAGGTCCACGTGCGTGATCACACCGTCGCTCCCCGCCGAGTAATTATGGAAGAGGGTGCCCCGCGGCGCCTCGGTCACGCCGATGCCCTGCGTGCGATTCGAAAACGCGCGCGAGCGAAGCGTGTCGGTACGCAGTGTCTCGGGATCGATGAGAAGCTCCTCGATGCGCTCGAGTGCGAACAGCACTTCGATGAGCCTGGCGAGGTGGTAGAGCAGGGAATGGTGCTCCGGACCGCGCCCTCCGCCGCGCTGGCGAAATTCGGCCAGCTCATGGTCTGATTTCGGAGAACCGGTGTGTGCACAGACGTTGAGTCGTGCCAGCGGACCGACGCGGTACATGCCCGCATCCCTGCCAAGCGGCGCATAATATGGAAATGTGAGATACGACCAGGGCTCGGTATCCTCGGCGATGATGTCGCGGTACCCGCGCGGATCGACGCCGTCGGCGAGGATGTTGCCGGCGGCATCCATGATGCGGAGGTGACCGTCATAGTATTCAAGACCGCCATCCGCACCGACGAGCCCCATGAAGAGCGATGGGAAATTTCCCGCCATCTCGCTCTCACCGTCCCGGGTTTCGAGAAGCGCCTTCATGATATCCAGGGCCTGACGCATGGTGTTGTGCGCCTCGGGAAGACCATCCAGAATGATATCGCGGTCGCGCTCCGGAAGTGGACGGGCAACTCCGCCGGGTATGGCGTAATCGGAATGGATCCTCCGTCCGGCAATGCGGGCGATGACATCCTGTCCCCACTTCCGCAGACGAATGCCACGCCGCGCGAATTCGGCGTTGTCGCGCATGACGGCGAAGAAATCCCTCTCCGCGGCACGCGTTTCCCTGCCGAGCAGGAGGTCGGGTGACGAAAGGTGAAAGAAACTCAGTGCGTGAGACTGCACCCACTGGGCGAGGATGAGGACGCGCCGCAGCTGTTCCGCGGTGCGCGGCACGGCCACGGCGAGGATGTCGTCACCGGCGCGGGCGGACGTGACGGAATGACTCACGGGACAGACGCCGCAGATCCGCGATGTCAACCGCGGCATCTCCCAGACCAGGCGTCCGCGGCAGAAATGCTCGAAGCCGCGGTACTCGGTCACGTGCAGACGCGCGTCGGAAACAGCGCCCCGCTCGTCGAAGAGAATGCTGATCCGTGCATGACCCTCGACGCGCGAGACTGGATCAATCAGTATCTCCCGTCTCCTCTCAGCCATAGCGGAGCCTCTTCTCATCGATAACAGGATGTCGTCCCTCGAGCAGTTCATGCACTGTGTACCAGATAAGATCTGCGGGTGGGGGACAGCCGGGAAGAAAAATGTCGATGTCGATCACCCGGTGCAGCGGCAGAACCTCATCAAGCATGGCCGGCAGGTGATGTGCGGGATCGTGCCCCATCCGTGCACCCTCGGCACCATAGGTGTGTCGCAGCATGGATGTGAGATCCAGATGATTGCGCATGGCGGTGACGTTGCCGACGACCGCGCAGTCGCCGAATGCCACGACGGTGCGCGTGCGCGAACGAAGATCCCGCAGCAGTTCCGCCTGGCCCGACAGCGCGACCGCGCCCTCGACGAGAAGCACGTCCAGCGCATCGGGAAGCTCGCGCCTGTCGCTAAGAGGACTGAACACAATATCCGCCCGTTCGAGAAGCTGGAAGAGACGCTCGTCGAGATCGAGAAAGGACATGTGGCAGCCGCTGCAGCCACCCAGCCATATACTGCCGATGCTCATTCGTCCTTCCATGCCTTCCTCGATTTCGTGTTGGCGATGTAGCGGAGGAAGTCCTGCTTGTTCTGCGGATCGGAGACGACGAAGCCTTTGGCGAACAGGGCGCCGGTGGGACAGACGAGCAGGCATTTCCCGCAGGACGTGCACGAGCGCGCCTCGCCCCAGTCCTGCGCGAGATCACTGACGAGATGTGCCGTGTGGCCACGACCGGCGATATCCCAGGTATGGGCACCCTCGACGTCCGCGCACACGCGCACACAGCGCGCGCAGAGGATGCATCGGTGATGATCCACCACGAAGCGGTCGTGCGACGCGTCGAGCGCATGCGTGGAATGCAGATAGTCAAAACGGACGTGATCCATCCCTGCCGCATAGGCGAGGTCCTGCAGCTCGCACGCATTGTTGGCCACGCATACCGAACAGATATGGTCGCCTTCGCTGAACAGCAGCTCCAGCACCATGCGGCGATATTTCTGCAGTCGCGACGATGTTGTGCGCACGACCATCCCTTCCTCCACACGCGTCACGCACGCGGGCTGCAGGCGGTTGTGTCCTTCAATCTCCACGAGGCAGAGCCGGCAGGCGCCGACGTCACTGAGCCCCTCAAGATGACAGAGTGTCGGAATGTGAATATTATGCTCCTTCGCCGCCTCGAGAATGGTCACGGATGCGTCGGCGCTGATCAGCTGACCGTCGATAGTCAGTGTGCGGATTTCATTCATGCACGCTTCCCTCCGTCTGCGGCGATGTGCCGGCAGGAAGTGGCGCTGTCGCTGCGGTCTCCGATTCGTTGTCCATCAGACAGACTCCCGCGGGGCATCTGCGTCCGGTAATGTGATCCTCGAACTCCCTGCGGAAATAGTGAAGAATGGATATGACGGGATTCGGCGCGGAACGTCCCAGTCCGCACAGACTCGTATCCTTCACCATGACGGCGAGTTCCTCGAGTATGTCGAGATCCTGAAGCGTGGCGCCGCCGCGGCGGATGCGATCGAGAATGCGATACAGCTGCACGGTGCCGACCCGGCAGGGGATGCACTTCCCGCAGGACTCATCCCGGCAGAATGCCATGAAATAGGCCGCCACGTCGACCATGCAGGCGGTGTCATCCATTACGATCATCCCGCCCGATCCCATCATCGAGCCGACCTGTGCGAGGGATTCGAAATCTACTGCGGCGTCAAGGTGCTGGGAGGGGATGCAGCCGCCCGACGGACCGCCGGTCTGCACTGCCTTGAATGCGCGGTTCTCCCGCACGCCGCCGCCGATATCAAAGATGATCGAGCGCAGCGAGGTTCCCATCGGCACTTCGATCAGACCCGTATTGCGGAGGTTGCCTGCGAGGGAAATGACCTTGGTTCCGCGGCTCCGTTCGGTGCCCATGCCGGAAAACCAGCGTGCGCCGTTGAGGACGATGGGCGGGACGTTGGCGAGTGTTTCCGTGTTGTTGACCAGCGTCGGTTCGCCCCACAGACCGCTTGCCGAGGGATAGGGAGGGCGCGGCTGCGGCTGACCGCGCTTGCCCTCGATCGAGCGCAGCAGCGCCGTTTCCTCCCCGGAGACGAAGGCTCCCGCTCCGATACGCAGGTCCACCTGGAAGCTGAATCCCGATTCGAAAATCCGGTTGCCGATGACTGGGAGACGTTCGGCTTCGCGGATGGCATGTCGCATGCGCTCGACCGCGAGGGGGTACTCACCGCGTGTGTAGATGTACCCCTGCTGTGCTCCAACGGCATAGCCTGCGATGGCCATGCCTTCGAGAATCGCGTGCGGGTTTCCCTCGAGCAGCGCGCGGTCCATGAATGCGCCGGGATCGCCTTCGTCCGCATTGCAGACGACATACTTGCTTTTTGAAGTACCGCGACGGACGATATCCCATTTCAGCCCGGTGGGATAGCCGCCGCCGCCGCGTCCCCGAAGTCCGCTGTTCCGGATTTCGAGGATGACATGTTCCGGCGCGGAATACGTGACGGCTTTAGCGAGTGCTTCATACCCGCCATGGGCGATGTAATCCTCGATGGATTCCGGGTCGAGACGTCCCATGTGGCGCAGGACGATGGGAGTCTGTGAAGCATAGAACGGATGGTCCGCATCGAGAAGAAGCGAGCGGAACGGCTTCTCCCGGATGATATGGCTTGAAACAATGCGCTCGGCCTTCTCGGGTGTGACACCGGCATACAGTGTTTCCCGCGGCAGGATACGGACGAGCGGTCCCTGTCCGCAGAGCCCCATGCATCCTGTTGTAATGATCCTCACGTCCGATGCGATTTTCTTTTTCTCGCAGGCGGCTCGAAACGCGTCGAGCAGTTTCTCACTGCCCGCCGATCGGCAGCCGCCACTTCCGCAGACCTGGATCTCCGCCCGGAACGTCGCCACCCGCTCCCTGTGCGCACGGCCGATCTGGTAGAGTTCCTCAAGTGTCATCGGTCTCGCCCGCTGCTGAATCGTTATTTCGCGCATCCTGTCTTCCCGTGGTGTCGGATTCCGGGAAAATCTCCTCTGAGGGTGACGCCTCCGTGGTACCGTCCGAAGCGTGATCCGCGGCACGCAACGTTTCCACGCACCGATCCAACGCTGATTCCACCGTTTCTGCTGCGGTGTGGAGATACAGATCGTCGTCGACCTGCATCACCGGCCCGCTGCCGCATGATCCGAGGCAGTGCACGGCGTGTACGTCGAACGGAATGCGGTCATGCTGCTCGGATTCCGCGCGGGGATGGCAGCGCTCCTCTGCCGCGCGAAGCACGCGCGAAGCACCGTTGACGTAGCAGGCGGTGCCCATGCAGACTGTAATGGTGTGCCCGGCAGGGGGATGGAGTCTGAAGGATGGATAGAAACTCGCGACACCGAACACATGGCTCGGAGGCAGTTGAAGGGATGCGGCAATGTATCCGAGGATGTCGCGCGGAAGATACCCGAAAATATGCTGCGCCTCGTGGAGTACTTCGATGAGTGCGCCGCGCCGTCCCTGCTGACGCATCAGCGCGCGATCAAGCTGTTTGTGCTTGTTTTCCGCTTCAATCGCCTGATTTTTCTCTATTTGAGCCATGAAATCCGTGGTATGGATGACAAACGGCAAACGCCTTCGCTTATATGCCCGTCATAGCTGAGAAAATGAGCGGAACATCGCATCCGCGTTGTGAGCATTCGGGAAAAAATTCTCTGAAATGAAGATAGAGGGATAATTTTCGAAAGGCAAGACCATCGGCAAAAGGGAGTACGGCCGCCCCTGCAGCAGAGACGGCCGTGTTTGTCGGACCTTGTGTGCCCTTGAGGTGGACGCTCAGAGAAGGTCGCTCGCGAGTTCCGCGAGATCGGAGCGTTCCCCCTTTTCCAGCGTGACGTGAGCGTACAGCTTCTGTCCCTGCATTTTGTCGATCAGGTAGCTGAGACCGTTCGATCGGCTGTCGAGATACGGATGATCGATCTGGTAGATGTCCCCCGTGAACACGAATTTCGTGCCTTCTCCGGCGCGTGTGATAATGGTCTTGATCTCATGCGGTGTGAGATTCTGCGCCTCGTCGACAATGAAGTAGATGTTGACCAGGCTTCTTCCGCGGATGTAGGCGAGCGGCGAGATGACCAGTTTCTCCTCCTTGAGCATCTCCTGAATGCGGCGATGCTTGACATCCGATTCGGAAAACTGGTTCTGGATGACGCCAAGGTTATCGAAGAGCGGCTGCATGTAGGGATCGAGCTTGGAATGGATGTCGCCGGGGAGATACCCGAGATCCTTGTTGCTCAGAGGCACGACGGGACGCGCCAGGTAGATCTGACGATAGAGCTTGCGCCGCTCGAGCGCCGCCGCGAGCGCAAGGAGCGTTTTTCCCGTGCCCGCCTTGCCGGAAAGAGACACCAGCTGGATATCCGGATCCGTCAGGGCATTCAGCGCGAAGGTCTGTTCGGAATTGCGCGGAGTGATGCCGTAGGACTGGAACTTGTCTACCCGTTTGATCATCTCCGTTCGCGCATCGAACATGCCGAGCGCGGATTTTTTTCCGCAGCGCACGATGAAATATTCATTGGGACGGAAGGATTCATGATCCTCGAAAGATTCCGCGGACACTTCGAAGGGCGGCTGATACAGTACGTCGATGAGTCCCTCGTCCACGTCTTCCAGCACGCGGCGTCCGGTGTAGAGTGTGTCGAGGTCCTCGACCATGTCGGAGACGTAATCCTGCGCCATCAGGCCGATGCCCTTCGCTTTCATGCGCAGGTTGACATCCTTCGTGACGAGAATCACCTGCCGGCGCGGATGCTTCTTGTTCAAGTTGTAGGCGCAGCGGAGGATGCGATGGTCGGGAGTTACCGCCGGGAAACTGCGTGTGAACTCCTCGTCGGCAATGGCATCGAGCCGAATGCTGATGTTTCCCATGCCCTCGCCGATCTTTACGCCGCCATTGAACAGCTTGTCCCCGCTGAGCGCATCCAGTGAACGCACGAACTCGCGGGCGTGGTAATTCAGCGTGTCATTGCCCTTCTTGAACTGGTCGAGTTCCTCGAGCACGGCGATGGGGATGAATACGTCGTTTTCCTCGAATTTGTAGATACAGGAACTGTCGTGGAGGATGACATTGGTGTCGATGACGAAGATCTTCCGGGGTTTTCTCGGCATACAGGGTCCTCGTGTACGGGTTGCTCTTCCGTTGTCCATGCTAAGTTAGACGGAATTATCGCAATCACAAGGCAAAGGGATGCTGGCATTCTGCATGCAGCGCACCGTATATTGGCGCATTGCATTGTTCAGTGTTCAGGAGGTTTCCATGTCGACCAGGCAGAGCTGGGACGAGTATTTCATGCGCATCGCGACGATGGTCGCGGAACGCGCAACCTGCAATCGCGCCAAGATCGGCGCCGTCATCGTCAAGGACAAGAATATCATCGCAACCGGGTATAACGGTTCGCCCGCCGGACATCCACACTGCACGGATGTCGGCTGCCTGCTCTATGTTTCCCGCAATCCCGACGGGGAGGAGGAGGAGAACTGCTTCCGAACGATCCACGCGGAGATCAATGCCATCGCGCAGGCGGCGAAGCACGGCGTCGAAATCAATGGTGCCGATATCTACGTGACAGCCAGTCCCTGCTATCACTGTCTGAAGACTCTGATGAATACAGGCATCAAGCGCATCTGTTACCTGAAGCCCTACAAGATAGATCGTATCAAACCGCTTCTGGAGAACTCTCCGATAGAACTTGTGCAAATCACGATCGGGGATGAAGAGAAAGCATGAGAAAAGGCGCCCGGAGACGCCTTTTCTGCGGAGTGAAGAGAGGGGAGAAAATCGTTATCGCGAGACGACACGGAATTCCACGCGGCGATTGAGGGCGCGGCCTTCATCCGTGTCATTGGTTGCGACGGGTGCGGAATAGCCGTACCCGTGTGCGGTGACACGCGCCGGTGAAATGCCCTTCTGGACGAGATAGTCCAGGACGGCCTGCGCGCGGTCAAGAGACAGCTTTTTGTTGTATTCATGTGCACCGACGTTGTCGGTGTGTCCGGCTAGTTCCACGCGTACGGTGGGATTGGCCCTCAGCCAGTCAACGGCACGATCGAGATCGACAAACGATTCCGGCTGCAGTGTCGCCTTATCGAAATCGAAATACACGAGCAGGCGCACGATATCACGGGTCATCTTTATGTCCTTCCGCACCATGTCATTCACCGAGACTGCTGGCACATCGAAGCGACTCGAATAGAACAGATACCCTGGAGCTTCGGAGGTGATGACATAGCTGCGCCCGGGCTGGAGTACGACGACATAGCTGCCGTCGACTGCGTCACTGTAGAAGCTGCTGACGATTTCGTTCGTACTGATATCCCGCACCGTGAGCTGCGCGGAAACCGGATTGTCGGAGCGTGAGTCGGTGACCTTCCCGACGACAGTGGTCACACCGCCAGGCGGCAGGGGATTCGGCACCGCGAGAAAGAGATCGAGATCACCGGAGCCACCCGGACGGTTTGACGCAAAGTACAAATCATCGCTGTTGAGCCGCAGACTGCTGAAATAGTCGTCGTACTCGCTGTTGATGGGCGTGCCGATATGCTGTGGGGACGTCCATCCGCGGTCGGATTTCTTCACGCGGTAGATGTCCTGCCCGCCGATGCCGGGATGCGTGTCACTCGAGAAATACAGCGTTGTGTTGTCGGCCGCGATATGGGGTGCGAATTCGTCCCCGGTGGAATTGACGACGGAGCCGAGATTGACGGCCCTGCCGAATTCACCGCCGTAGGGTCGTGCGCACATCCAGATATCCGTGCCGCCCTGTCCACCGGGACGCTCGGAAACAAAAAACAGCATCAGTCCATCGGCGGATATCGTCGGTTGTGAATCCCATGCCTCCGAATTCACCTTCGCCCCGAGGTTCCGGATGTTCCGCCAGCTGCCCCCGATGTATTCGGCGATGTAAAGATCGCAGTCGCCATAGCTGTCTGGTCGGTCGCAGGCGGCGAACACCATCGTGCGTCCGTCGGGCGTGATGGTCGTGCCGCCTTCGTCACCGCCGGAATTCAACGGAGGACCAGCGGCCTGCACCTGCTCCCAGCCGTCGTAGCCCTGTATGGCGGAATAGATGTCCTGATCGCCTGTTCTGTTCGAAGTGAAGTAGAGTACCTTGCCGTTGCCGAGCAGCAGCGGAGCGAAATCGTCATCCGATGAGTTGAGATCCCCGCCGAGCGAGCGGATCGTAACGTCATAGCGTTCCGGCGTGATGATGGGCCGCCGGGGTGTTTCGTCATCCTGTGCCTGCGCTGCGATGGCGAGAAGAAGCAGGGGCAGGATCATACGCGCGATGTGTGCGAAGTATTTCATGCGTGTTCCTCCTCGATTTACCTGATGTGCCAGCGAAGGCCGATGGTGACAAACGAAGTGATGACATTGAAATCGGGGTTGACCAGTCCCTGCTCGATGGCCCCATCAGCAACGGTTTCCGAGTCAATCAGATCGTCAAGAGGGATGGCGACGGAGACTTCGGGAGTCAGCGACAGACTGCCGGTCAGAGCCAGCCAGTATCCAAGCCCGAATTTGAGATCGGTGCGAGAGTCGAGAAACTCCCGGATCTCACCGTCCGTCGTTCCGGAACGGAGCATGTTGATGATGCTTCCGCCCGCGTCTTCGTAATAGAACATGTTATCCGGCTCGAGAATTGTCTGCTCCAGTTCGACGGAGTTCGATGAAAGGGATGAATACGAGACACCAACAAGTCCGTAAAACGGCGTATCACCGAAGTTGATTCGGCCGAGGAGATCGAAACTGAGGTAGTCCAAGGTCATATCCGTTCTGTTGTCGACCACGGAGCGTTCAGAGAACCAGGGTGTTCCAACCTCGAGCGTCTCCTTGAACGAGCCGGCCCGAGTATGATAGGACCCCTTCAAGACGATCCCGAACATGTCCGATAGAGGAAAATCAATCGTTGCACCGACAGCATATCCGATCCCGGAACCCTCGTTCGCATTCCCGAACCAGGGAATTTCCGGAACGTAGGGGTGCGGAATGAGATAGTAAATCGGTCCGTCCTGAAAACGCGAGTATGTCAGGCCCGCGTCTAATCCGAGGTACCAGACGTAGTCTCCTCCCGTGTCGCGATCAGGGCGGAGCACATCACCGCCATCTCCGAAAAGCGTCATCGTGATGCGCTTCTCAGGGTCATGGGCATCTGCCGTTCCGGGGATTGTGGCCAGCAGGCACCCCAGAATCAGCAGTGGATGAAGACAGGTGCGTAGGGTTCGGCGCATATCCGGAAATCCTCTTGGTCAGTTGGGTTGGGAAATGGGCTTTCGGTTCAGCGCACGGGATTCCGTTGCCGGAGTTGTGCGATTCAGTAATTATCTTGAGATGCGCCTACAATAGGATTTTATGCCGTGAAATGCAACAGTGGCGTGGCATCGACGGAATAAAGAATGGCGGGAGGAAGGAGGGGCAGAATGGCGGTCAGTCTTTCAGATAGCGGGCGGAAAAAGGTTCGGGGAGGAGATTGGTCAGTGTGAGAATGCGATGCTGCTCGTGTCTGTCAAGGAGGATGACGGAGATGTCCGGAGCGAATTCGCTGAGGACCTGCCGGCAGGCGCCGCAGGGAGGCACTGCCTCTCCGTCGGCCACAATCGCAATGGCAATGAAGTCGCGTCGTCCCTCGCCGACAGCGGCGAACACCGCGTTGCGCTCGGCACAGCAGGTAAGTGAATACGAGCTGTTCTCGACGTTGCAGCCGGTGAATATCGCACCGTCTTTCGCGAGCAGCGCTGCGCCGACACGGAATCCCGAATACGGGGCGTGGGCGAATTCCCGGGCTTCGCGGGCCGCGGCGATGAGCTGCCCGGCAATGTCGTCTGGAATGTCCTGCGGAATGTCCATGGCGCCTCTGTTGCACGGATAAGAAAAAAGGTCTGAAACCTCAGACCTTTTGTGGACCCAGACGGGATCGAACCGACGACCTCTACAATGCCATTGTAGCGCTCTCCCAACTGAGCTATGGGCCCATAGGGTTCACAAATGTAAGGTGTTTCGGGCGCAAAAGCAACCATCGCCGAGGGACATGCGGGGCAGCTTCTGTCACCCGGGGAGCATCTGTGTGAAATAATCCGTGCGCTCGTGCGTGTGGATCGCAAGCGCACCCGCACGCACCAGACGCACGAGCAGGCGCGACGCCCTTCGCTCGGACACGTTGATCAAGCGGGCGTATTCCCTGACCGTGATGCGTTCGTGCGATTCCAGGTACGTGAATAGCCGCTTCTCTGCCTCCCCGTAAATCAGCCGCACCGGCTCCGACTCGCCATACTGGTGCCGCAGCACGCGAATCATCTCCCGGCTGGCCTGGACGCTGTTTTCACCGACGCGGACAAAGGACTTCTGTTCATCACTGTCATCGACGAGAAAATGCGGTTTCTGCTCGCTTTCCGCGATGACAATGCAGATGACGTCGCGTCCGTCGATGCCGAAAATGTGCACGGCATGCTCGACGGGCGGATCGCAGAGATGCGCCGCGGCGAAGGATATGTCTTCGAGCTCCGCCTTCTCGCTCTCCACGCCGACAAGACTTTTGTCGTCGTCGATGCCGAATATGATCACACCGCCACGCGTATTGGCGAAAGCGATCATCTCCCGGGCAATTTTCTCGGGCGTCGATACCTTCCGTTTGAACTCCACGGTCAGTCCTTCACCCTCATCGATGTATGCTGTCAGCTCATGAAACTTCATCGTCGTACCGTGCTGTGCGCGATGATGCAGTATCGAAAAAATCCCGTTGTCATTCAATTCCCTCCGGGAGACAGGAAAAGTTTATGCCGAATTTCGTACCATGCATGCATTCGAGACCGGCACGAAAGGGCAGTGATGCCGATACTCTGTAACTACTATCTGACATATCGCTGCAACGCTTTCTGCGATTTCTGTCATTTCGGTGATCATGAGGCGTTTCGCGGAACACGGCATGCGGCGACGGAAGAAGTGCTGCGCAATCTTTCGGATCTGCGGAGACTGGGCGTCCGCTTTATTGATCTGACCGGGGGCGAGCCGCTGCTGCATCCGGAGCTGGATGTGATTGCGCGCGAGGCGAAGCGGCTCGGCATGCGGACGAGCGTAACGACGAACGGACTGCTGTACCCGAAGTATGCGGAACGTCTGCGCGGCGTTGTCGACCTCCTGCATTTCTCTCTCGACAGCGCCGATCCCTCCACACATGATCGTCTGCGCGGCGTTCCGTGCTTCGATGCCGTGATGCGTTCGATTGGCATCGCACGGGATCTCGGCGAAACGCCCGATCTGCTGTTCACCGTCACGAACGAGAATTTCCAGGACATGGAGGGTGTCTACGAGATTGCCCGCGAGCACGGACTTGTTCTCCTCCTCAACCCGATATTCAGCTACTTCCGCGAGGAGGGACTTTCCGATGAAGCGCTTGCCTTCGCAGAGGCCTTCGCGAAACGGAAGATGGTTTATCTCAATCCCTCCTTCATCACACTGCGTCGGCTCGGCGGAAACGATCCGGCCGATCCGCTCTGCCGCGCGGTTTCGCGTGTCATTGTCATATCCCCGCAGAACGAATTGCTGCTTCCGTGCTATCACCTGCATTTTGAGAAACTGCCGATCGGCGACAGTCTGTATGAAGCCTGGAGCAGCGAACGCGTACGCTGGCATCGCGAGCGGGAGGGACGACACGATTTCTGCCACGGCTGCACGATCAACTGTTACTTCGAGCCGTCGTTCGCCTTTCCGACGAACCGGCTGTCACTCGCATCCGTGCCTTCGAAAATTCGATACGGCTTCGCCAAATACGTGCGCCAGCCTCTGCGCCGCCTTTGATCGCGTTCCGTCGGGAACAGGCGGGGGACGATCCGGTGGGACCCTGCCGAGACGACGCCGATTCTCCCGGGAACAATTCCATCAATTTCTGCGTCCATATGAAGTATCAGCGTCCGGGAACGCGGAATGGGTTTGCGTGCGATTCCGGTCATTCATTATTTTTCCATGCTCGTGTGTTTTTGAGGGACATCCCGGGCTATCGCTCTGCGCGGCACTCCCTTCGGAATGAACATTCATCACTGTGTTGATAGAAGAGGCATCATGGAAGTCAACATCCAGGAAATCAACGAACGGATTCAGCAGGAGAGCGCATTCGTCGATGCGCTGAGAATGGAGATCGGCAAGGTCATCATCGGGCAGAAGCAGATGGTCGACCGCCTGCTGATCGGTCTCCTTGGCGACGGGCACATCCTGCTCGAAGGTGTGCCAGGTCTCGCGAAAACGACCGCTATCAAGACGCTCGCGGCGGCGATGAAAGCGATGTTTCACCGCATCCAGTTCACGCCCGACCTGCTGCCCGCCGACCTGATCGGAACGATGATTTACAATCAGAAAACCGGCGAATTTCAGACCAAGCAGGGGCCGATTTTCGCCAACTTCATTCTCGCCGACGAAATCAACCGCTCGCCCGCGAAAGTGCAGAGTGCGCTGCTCGAGGCCATGCAGGAGCGGCAGGTGACCATCGGCGAGCAGACCTTCGCGCTGCCGCGTCCCTTTCTCGTCATGGCGACACAGAATCCCATAGAGCAGGAGGGCACCTATCCATTGCCCGAGGCGCAGGTAGACCGCTTCATGCTGAAAGTCAAGATCGATTATCCGTCCCGCGACGAGGAGCTGGGAATCATGCGCCAGCAGATCGCTGCGGACATCCCGGTGGCGAGTCCGGTCATCTCCGCGGAGGATGTGCTGAAGGCACGCCGGGCACTGCATACGGTGTACATGGATGAAAAAATCGAACGATACATCCTCGACATCGTCATGGCGACGCGCGATCCGCGGCAGTTCGATCTCGACCGCCTGAGCAATTACATCGCCTACGGAGGATCGCCGCGCGCGAGTATCTATCTCGCGGTCGCCGGAAAGGCCCACGCGTTCATCCAGCGCCGCGGCTATGTCATTCCCGAGGATATCCGCGCCGTGTGCTTCGATGTGCTGCGCCATCGCGTGGCGGTCACCTACGAGGCCGAAGCCGAGGAGATGAATTCCGAAATGATCATTCAGGAAATCATCGACACCATCGAGGTGCCCTGAGCCGCACCTCGTTCATCGCATCGGCAGGAAGACACACAGCGGAGCCATGGATACCAAGCAGATTCTCAAAAATGTTCGGCAGATCGAAATCCGCACGCGCGGACTCGTCAACCAGCTCTTTTCCGGCGAATACCACAGCGTGTTCAAGGGCAGGGGAATGGAATTCTCTGAGGTGCGGGAATACCAGTTCGGCGATGACGTGCGGACCATTGACTGGAATGTCTCGGCGCGTTTCAATCGTCCCTTCGTCAAGGTGTTTGAGGAAGAGCGCGAACTGACCGTGATGTTGCTGGTCGACATGAGCGGTTCGCAGAATTACGGCACGTCCGAGAAACTCAAGCGCGACGTCGCGGCCGAACTCTGCGCCGTGCTGGCTTTCAGTGCGATCAAGAACAACGACAAGGTCGGTATGATCATCTTCACCGACCGCATCGAGAAATTCATTCCGCCGAAAAAGGGACGCTCGCATATTCTGCGTATCATCCGCGACATCATCGCCTTTCGTCCCGAGGGAGCGGGCACGAGTATCCGCGCCGCGCTGGAGTATTTCAATCACGTCATGAAAAAGCGCTCGATTGCCTTCCTCATTTCCGATTTCATGGATGAAGAGTACGACCGTCCGCTGAAAATCGTGGCGCGCAAACACGACCTTATTGCCGTGCGCCTCCACGACGAGCGGGAACATGAGCTTCCCGATGTCGGGCTTGTCAAGCTATTTGATGCGGAAAGCGGAGGCCAGCGCTGGGTCGATACATCCCTTGCATCCGTGCGCGATGCCTATCGGCAGACGTGGAATGATCGGGTCCGCGAGCTCTCCCGGCGTTTTCTCCTCTCGAATGTCGACAGCATTGGCATCGATGTGCGCCAGGGCTATATTCAGCCCCTCGTCGAGTTTTTCAGAATGCGGGAGAGGCGGTACTGATGCGACGGAAAACGACTTCACTGCTGCTCGCCGCGTCCTGCCTGGCACTCATCCTCGCCGGGGCTCCAGCCACCGCGCAGGATGCCACACCACAAAGTACCGCCACGGCATCGGAAGCCGCCCGGCAACGTACCGGGGATGGTACCGCGCAGGATCGGAATCCCCTTGCGGAGGACATCAGTGTTCACGCGGATGTCGACTCGACGCAATACCTCATCGGTGAGTGGATCGTCCTCAGCCTCGAGATTGAAGCGCCCGCGACGTGGACGATCAATCCTCCCGTGACGGACGAGGACATCGTAAACGGGGAATTCGTCGCAGCGGAGGATCCTGACAGAAATATCGAAGGCGAGCGTCAGCGGTTGCAACAGGAGATCACGGTAACCGTTTTCGACACCGGAAGCGTCACTCTCGGCACAATTGTGCGCTACCGCGTTCCCGGCGATACGTCCACATACACGGCAGTGTCCAACAGCATTGATTTGCGTGTCACTACCGTGGAGCTCGATACAACACAGTCCTTCCGCGATATCAAGGACGTCATGGATGTCTCGCTGACGATCTGGGATTACCTGATGATCGCAGGCATCATTCTGCTGGTCGCGCTGCTGCTCTGGTTCGGCTGGCGCTGGTACCGGTCGCGCCGCGACCGGGAGGAGACGGTCGAGGAACCGCCGGTACCGGAACTCCCTCCGGCGGTCATCGCGCTCAGTGATCTGGATGCCCTTCGCGCACAGCGGCTCTGGCAGGAGGGAGGCCACAAAGAGTACCAGTCCCGCCTGACGGATATCCTCCGTACCTATGTCGAACGCCGCTATGATGTGCCCGCGATGGAGCATCCGACCAGCGAGATCATGCCTGATGTGGCCATGCTCGGACTGCCTTCGGATACCCTCGAACGATTCGAGCGCGTTCTGCTGACAGCAGACCGCACGAAATTCGCGCGCTACACGCCGACCGCCAAGGAGCATGAATCCGGCATGCAGTTCGCGGTGGAATTTGTGGAATCCACCAGGGACGATGCCGATGTTTGATCACATCACACAATTCGCCAATCCCGAATTTCTCTGGCTGCTGCTGCTGATCCCACTGATCGCGCTGTGGTACATCTGGAAGCAGCGAAAACTGACCGCGGGAATGCGGCATTCCTCGCTGCGCGTTTTTTCGCAGCTCCCTGTGGGATGGCGCGTGCGTCTTCGTCATCTGCCCTTTGCTCTGCGGATGATCGCGCTCGCGCTGCTGCTCGTCGCCTTCGCGCGCCCGCAGTCCTCCGCACGCGGCGAAAAAGTCTTTCGCGAGGGTATCGATATCACGATCGTGCTCGATATCTCCGGGTCCATGCTGGCCGAGGATCTGCGTCCCAATCGCCTCGATGCGGCCAAGAATGTCGCGGAGGAGTTCATTATCGGCCGTCTGAACGATCGCATCGGACTGGTCATCTTCGCGGGCGAGAGCTTCACGCAGTGTCCGCTGACAACCGACTATGACGTGCTGATCGATCTTCTGCACGACGTGAAAACGGGGTACCTCGAAGACGGCACTGCCATCGGCGAGGGGATCGCCAACGCAGTCAACCGCATGAAGAACTCGAAGTCCAAGAGCAAGGTCATGATTCTGCTGACCGACGGCGTCAACAACATGGGCTCCATCGATCCCGCCACCGCGGCGGAAATCGCGCAGACCTTCGGCATCCGCATCTACACGATCGGTGTCGGAACGCGCGGCATGGCACCGTATCCCGTGCAGACGCCCTTCGGCATCCAGTATCAGCCCATGCCGGTCGAGATCGACGAAGACATGCTCAGGCAGGTGGCGGGTATCACCGACGGACAGTATTTCCGCGCGACCAGCAATCAAAAACTCAAAGAGATTTACGAGCAGATCGACCAGCTCGAGCGCACGAAAATCGAAGTGACCGAATTCCATCGCTACACGGAGCTGTTTTATGAATTCGTGCTGCTCGGTCTCGGACTGCTGGTGCTTGAATTACTGCTCGGTGCATTCGTTTTCAGGAAGATTCCGTAGCCGCATGATCGCAATGACCAGAGGAGTGCAACGATGATCAAATTCGCGCACCCCGAATACCTGCAATACCTTTTCGCGCTGCCGCTGGTTGCGCTGGTGCTCTGGACCGCCTGGTATCTCAAGCGCAGGAGCATCCGGAAATACGGCGAGCGCTCAACCGTGCTGCGCATGGTGCCGGCACGCAGCCGCGTGAAGTTCTTGCTGCGCGGCAGCATCCTGCTGCTTGCCTTCGCCGCGCTGATCGTGGCATACGCGAATCCCAAGGTCGGAACGAAGTTCGAGGAGGTGACCCGCAGCGGAATCGATCTCATCGTTGCCGTCGATGTCTCAAGCAGCATGCGTGCGGAAGACATCCAGCCGAACCGCATCAGCGCAGCGAAAAAGGAGCTGCAGAACCTGATCAACAATCTCAAGGGCGATCGCATCGGCATCATCGTCTTTTCAGGTGAGGCGTACACGCAGCTCCCGCTGACATCCGATTACAACGCCGCACTGATGCTGACAGACGTGATCACCACGGGCATCGCACCGCGTCCGGGCACGGCGATCGGCTCTGCCATCGACCTCGCGCGGAAATCCTTCGAGAAGGAAGAGGGCAAGTACAAGGCCATGGTCATTATCACCGACGGGGAAAACCATGAAGACGATCCGGTTTCCGCAGCGAAAGAGGCCGCGGACGAGGGGATCGTGATCCACACCATCGGGATGGGATCACTCGAGGGCGCTCCGATTCCGGTGGCGGAGAATGATCGCCGGCAGGGATTCAAGCGCGGTCCCGGCGGTGAGATGGTTCTGTCCCGCCTCGACGCGGAAACGCTGCGCGAAATCGCACGGGTGACCGGCGGATCCTTCACGCAGGCGCTCAGCGGCCGCGATAATCTCGCCACCGTGTTTGAACAGATCGAAAGCATGGAGAAAAAAGAATTCGGGACCAAACAGTTCACTGATTTCGAAGACCGCTTTCAGTACCTTCTTCTTCTGGCGATTGTGCTTCTCATCGCGGAAGTGCTGATTTCCGAAACGCGGAACCGCTTTCTCTCGCGCTTTTCACTCTTTGCACCGAATGACGAACAGGAGGGTTGATCACTGATGATGCGTGCAGTATTCATTGCCATCACGTGCTGTCTCGGCGCCATGCCTGCGGTGGCGCAGTCATATCGCTCCGCCGTGAACGAAGGAAATGAGCAGTACCGGCAGGAAGCGTACGATGAGGCAAAGCAGCTGTACGAACAGGCTGCCGCGGCCGAACCGGAACGTGCCGAAAGTCATTTCAACTACGGAAACGCCGCCTACCGCACGGACGACATCAAGCGGGCGCTCGAACAGTACGAGCAGGCCGGGACGCGACTCCGCGACCGGGACCAGATTGCCTCGACGCTTTACAACGCGGGAAATACATTTCTGAAGGCAGCGGAAGAAGGGAAGGAGAACCCCGTGCTGCAGCAGGCTGCGGGCGGCCAGGCCGATGACCTTCGCATGCAGGGCTATCGCCAGGCGATCGAGATGTACAAGAAAGCCCTCAAGCTGAAGCCTTCGGACGAGGATGCGCGATACAATCTGACCTATGCGCGCAGGAAACTCGAAGAACTCCAGAAGCAGCAGCAGAAGCAGGACCAGAACCAGGATCAGCAGAAAAAAGAGCAGAAGCAGGATAAGAATCAGGATCAGGATCAGAAAGACAAGAGCAAGCAGGAGGAGCAGCAGAAAAAGGATCAGCAGGATCAGCAGGAACAGAAGCAGCAGAATCAGAAAGATCAGCAGCAGCAGGAGAAGGCGAAACCCGACGAGCAGCAGCAGTCGAAGCCCGAACAGGAACAGAAAATTTCGAAGCAGCAGGCCGAGCAGATTCTCCGTGCCCTCGAGCGGCAGGAAAAAGCCCTGCAGAAGAAAAAACGTCAGAAAGTCGGTGTCCAAACATCCGTTGAAAAGGACTGGTAAGCAGCGCGCCATGCGAACCCCGGTATACGGAATCATACTCCTCGTTCTGATCGTGCCCCTTCTGAATGCACAGGAGGTGCAGTTTACCTGCAGTGTCGATCGTACCGAAGTGCCGGTCGGGGAAAAATTTCAGGTCACATATACGCTTTCAGGAGGAAATCTCAGGAGTCAGAGTGATTTCAACGCGCCGGACCTGAACCGGAATTTTCTTACGCTCGCCGGTCCTTCGACCTCCCAGCAGGTGCGCATCATCAACGGGCGCATGTCGAGCAGCATATCCTGGACCTATGTTCTTCAGCCGCGAAGCACGGGAACCTTCACCGTTCCGTCAGCCTCCATCACCTACGACGGCGAACGGCTGACCAGCAACACCGTCTCAGTCCGTGTCACCAGGGCCGTGCCGCAGTCGCAGCAGGGACGTTCGCGGCAGCAGGAAACCGGGAAGGTGGATCTCGGCGACAATCTCTTCATTCGTGCCATCCCGAGCGACACGGATGTCTATCTCGGCGAACCGCTCACCGTGACATACAAGCTCTATTCCCGGGTCGCCTTTCAGCTCGAGAATCCCATCAAGCTGCCGCGCATGGTCGGATTCTGGTCCGAAGACGTCGAATCGCCGACGCAACTGCGACCCAGGGTTGAAGTATATAACGGCAAGCAGTACGAGACGTACATGCTTCGCAAAGTGCTTTACTTCCCGACACAGACAGGCGAACTGACTATCGAACCGTTTGAAGTCGGCACGACCGTGCGGGTACGCAAGCGAAGGAAAACCGGGGACGATTTCTACGACCGCTTTTTCAGTGATCCCTTCCTCGACCGCTACGAAAGCATCAAGAAAACGTTGCTGACCCAGAAAGTCCGCGTGAACGTTCGCGAGCTTCCCGAGAATGGACGTCCGAATGACTTCTCGGGTGTCGTCGGGGATTATGAGATGGAAGCGACGCTTGACCGCAATCAGCTGAAGGCGAATGAAACCGCAACTCTCAAGGTGACGCTGCGCGGATCCGGGAATATTCGTTTGCTGGATGAACCGGAAATCACATTTCCCGCAGGCGTTGATCATTACGATCCGACCATCAGCGAGGATGCGCGTCCCGAAGCAGGGACACTGTATGGCAGCAAGAGTTTTGAGTACATTCTCGTGCCGCGTTATGCAGGGAAGGTGACTGTCCCGCCGATCACGTTCAGCTATTTTAACCTCGAGCGCGGGGAATACGAGACACTCGAATCGCCAGCGTTCACGATGAACATCGCCGAGGGAGATGCACGGCAGCGCGCCGGAACCGTCGAGCAGGAGTACATCGACTATCTCGCCATGGATGTGCGTCCGGTAAAAGAAGCCCCGGAGGAAATGGAGCCGCCGGATCCATTCGGCATACCCCTGCCGATGCTCATTCTCATGTACCTGTTTCCGTTTGTCGCATTCGCTGGTGCAATCACCTGGAAGCAGCGCTACGACCGCATCCACGGGGATGTCGCGGGACTCAAACGCCGCAGGGCGACGCGCGTTGCCGAAAAGCGACTTCGCAATTCACGCGGATTTCTCGATGCCGGAGACATCGAAGCATATTATCTGGAAATCGCACGTGCGCTGTGGGGATATGTGCAGGACAAGCTTTCCATGCCGACATCCAGCACGACGATTGCCACCGTCATTGAGCGCCTCGAGCAGCTTGCGCTTCCCGTCGATCTGACCGAACAGATGAAGCGTGCACTCGAAGGAGTCGAATTTGCGCGCTTCTCGTCCACACGCGCTAGTGAGGATGAAATGCGTGCCCTCTATGACATGGTGCGCGATGCGATCATTGGACTCGAAGAGGCGATGCGAGGAGGGAAGACATGAAGCGGTTGATGACACTGACTGTACTGCGCGTCGCCTGTATTGTAGCGGCCGCGCTGATGACAGCGGGAGGGATGCCTCTGCGCGCGCAGGAAAACCCTTCTGCGGAGTTCCAGCGTGCGGTCGAACACTACCGGGCGGCGGAATATGGGGATGCCATTTCTCTCCTGATGAATCTCGAGCGCCGCGGCTATGGCGGGTATCTGCTGCATTACAATCTCGGAAACGCGTATTACAAGAATGGCGAGCTCGGTCGCAGTATCCTGCATCTCGAAAAAGCACTGCTGTACCGGCCGCAGGACCCGGACGTTCTCCACAATCTCAAAGTGGTTCGTGCGCGAACCCGCGATCGACTCGAACCTGTACCCCTGCTCTTCTTCGTACGCTGGTGGAACGAATTCAGAACTGCCTATACGCCCGGGACCTTTTTCATCGTGTCGGTCGTACTGCTATGGATTCTTGCTGCCGCGCTGTTTGTGTTTTTCGGTTTCCGGAACATCGTCCTGCGGCGTCTTGCCATGGGACTCGGCATCTTCTTCGGAGTCCTTTTCATCCTCAGCGTTGTGCTCTATTCCGCACGACTTGATGAACTGAATGCGCATCGGTATGCCGTGGTCATGCCAGACGAAACCGTTGTGCGCAGCACACCGGATGCGAGCGGAATTGAAAGTTTCAAAGTGCACGAGGGCCTCAAGGTACACATCATGGAGATGCGGGATGCGTTTTACCGTATCCGTCTCGCGGACGGGAAGACCGGCTGGATCCGCGCGTCCGCTCTTGAGCGCATCTGAGCGGTTGTTTCTTTTGCGTGTCCATCGTAATATGCTGGCAATACATGCACATCAACCCGGCAAGCCAGTGATCCGCCTGATCTCATTTCTTTTTCTGCTCCTTCTCTTCGGAACGACGCTTCGGGCGGGGAATCCCCCCGGCGGCGAGGATGACATCCTGCGTCCCGTTCCATTTAGACTGCACGTTGGTCCCTATGCCGGAGTCGGCTGGATCGCCAGCAACGGCACCTTCGAAACCGTCTGTCAGTGCGCCTACGAGGGAGGAGGCAACGGTCTCGGGTTCCAGTTCGGTGGCTTTGTTGACTATCCGCTTTCGGGGGATGTGTCCCTGATGGCGACGCTCGGGCTTCGCAGCATACGTGCCTCTCATGACAAGAACCAGACCCGCGTCGAATTTCTCCGATTTCCGCCCGAGGACGGCGAATTTTACAACGTCGATTTCGCACTGGAGTCCATCGTGCAAATGACGCTCGTCGAGTTGGGAATTTACGGGAAATGGGACCTGGCCGTACGCGGTCTTTACGTCGCTGCCGGCGGGGAAATCTCCGTCGTCATCGATGACAGCATCGAGGAGACCGAACGCATCATCACCCCGGGCATAACGTACGTCGATGGTGGTGGGAGCGAGCAGACCTCGATGGATGATCCGCTCTCACGGTTCTACGACGATACGGGGTATCGCCTGGCTGCCGCGGCGAAGCTCGGATATATTATCCCTCTCACCCCGGCTGTTTCGATCGCCCCGGAGGTGTCGCTGTCGTTCCCGCTGACACCCATCGTATCTGAATTCCAGGACTGGAGGATGACCGTGTTCCAGGCACAGGTCTATTTTCGCTTTGCACTCTGACATAAAACTGGAGGCCGGTGTACATCATGCATCCTGAGAAACGAACATATGGGAATGGCGCGGCAGTTATCGTGCTGCTGCTGCTGATCATGTTTTCCTGTGTGGAGGAATCACAGGCACAGCGCCGCTACCGCCTTATGCATGGTTTCCGGCAGACCTATCCCGGCGCTATCGCTATCGGTTTCCAGGTGGGAGGTAGCGGCGGATACGCCTTCAATAGTCCCAGGGCCGCCTGCGATTGTGAGTTCGATAACGGCACCGGTATCGGATACCATGCAGGAATGCATCTGGAAATCTTTGTAAACCGTTATTTTGGCTTGCGTTTGCAGGGGAACTATGAAGTGCTTTCTACAGCGTATGTCAAGGACCTTCCGGGAACAGTCTACCTCTCTGACGGCAGCTTCGCCGAGATCATCGCGGAGCGGCGGATCGAAGCGGATATGCAGTATGCCTCCGTGCATTTCGATGCCGTCTGGTTTACGGGAGCAGGAGGGTTGTACTTTCTCACCGGAGCGGGAGCCGGTTTTTACCTCGATGGCACCATTCTGGAGGAGGAATATCTCCGTGAGCCGTCGGATCTGCGTTATCCGGAGACTGGAAGCAGCAGGATTGTCTACCGCGACGAGGCGCTGGATGCCGCAGCGGATCCGGAAATCCGTGCGCTGCTGAGCGCAGGAGTTGGGTATGATCTGGTTCTGGGCCGCGGAGCGGTGCTTGCTCCCGAACTGCAGCTCGACTTTCCGGTGACGTCCGTTCTCAGCGGAAATGCCGACTGGCGCATCGCTGTGCTGCGTGCGTCGATGGTGCTGCGTTTCGGTCTCTGAAACCCCTGTATGACAAACGAACTGCGTGACCGGACTTTTATGACGGATGTACCGTACGACACCGAACTGGCAGGAATCATCGATCATACGCTGCTGAAACCGGATGCGGGAGAACTCGCAATTCTCCGGCTCTGTGACGAAGCGCGACAGTACGGATTCGCTTCCGTCTGTGTGAATCCCTCCTGGGTGCGCCTGTGCTCGAGTGTACTGAAGGACAGTAAGGCAAAGGTCTGTACTGTCATCGGTTTCCCGCTCGGCGCCAATCGAACGGAAATCAAGGTGAAAGAAACCGAATTTGCCGAAGCTGACGGTGCCGATGAATTTGACATGGTACTGCATATCGGTCGGCTGATCGAAGGCGATCTGGCGTACGTGGAAAACGATATCAGGCAGGTCGTGCAGACGGCGCGCGCAAAACGGGACGGAACGGTGGTGAAAGTTATCCTCGAGACGAATCTGCTTGATGCGTCGCAGGTAACCGAGGCATGCAATATTGCGCTCGATGCGGGCGCGGATTTTGTCAAGACATCCACGGGTTTCGGCGGAGGAGGTGCCACGGTCGAGGTTGTCCGGCTCATGCGCGGCATTGTCGGCGAGTCGGCAGGCGTGAAGGCCAGCGGGGGGATACGGACCCGTGAAGACGCTCTCGCAATGGTTGCGGCGGGTGCCGACCGCATTGGAGCAAGCGCGGGCATTCAGTTGATTGCACTCAATTCAGCATAACCGGAGGAACGAATGAGAACTTGGAAATCTCTGGGCGGCACGCTGCTGGCATTGTCCCTGCTGCTGACTGCATGCAGCTCCAGCGATGAACTCAGCGGATCGGAAAAGGCGCAGGAGGAAGATACCTCTTTCGAGCGTGTCGATCGCGAGGAACCGATTATTCCCGAGACTGACGAGCCGGTTGAGATCGAAGTCGTCGAGGATGAGGATGTGCCGGCGGTTGAAAAGCCTGTTCCCGTGCGCACACCGGAACAGGATGAACAGGCCCCGGAAAGCGAGGTGCCGGAAAGCACTCCACCGCCGCAGACCACGTCGCAGCCTTCGGTGTCACCGCGCGCCGGAACGATGATGTGGAGCGTGCAGCTCGGCGCATTCAAGAATGAATCCGGCGCATTTGAGCTTGTGGAGGACGTGAAAAAGAGATTCAATCATCCCGTCTACAAGCGCTATGACCCGGCAACCGGGTACTACAAGGTGACCCTCGGATCCTTCCAGGATCGTGAACACGCCACGAAACTGAAAACCGAAGTGCAGTCGCTCGGCTACCCGGATGCCTTCCTTGTTGAAGTTGCCCGCTGATTCATGCCGATGCGATTGCACATAAGACGGAGAAATTCGCCACACGGTGTTCCTTTCGGGGCTGCTGCTCTGATGATGATGATGACCACCGGCCTGTTCATGGTGTCCTGCAGTTCATCCTCCGAGGTCGCCGAACGGCAGGAGGCGAAGCCGCTCCGGGAACATGAAAAATCCTTCGATCCCGGCGCGTACCGGGTGGCGGAGCAGGACACGACAACCGTCGTGGAGACCGAAACGCCTGCCCCCGAAACAGAGGAAATCTCCTGGGTGGAACGAGTAAGGAAGATCATGGGATTTCGTATTCAGCTCCACTCCACGACGAATATCGATGATGCCCAGGAGCAGCTGATATCACTGCAATCCCGGCTCGATTCACTTGATATCGTCCCGGCACGCCTCGATATGTCATTCGATGCTCCGTATTACAAGATCCGGCTCGGTGATTTCCTGACCAAACCGCCCGCGGATTCCCTCCGTGACCTGCTTCACGAGCACGGCGTGCCGGAAGCATGGGTTGTGCGCGACAAGGTTCTTCAGACAGTAAGGGAGCGGAAGCGATAACGTCGTCTCTGCAGACTGATCGAATTCGAACAGCGAAAAAGGCGCCTGCGGGCGCCTTTTTCATTCTGCGATGAGGAGGTATCTGTCTGAGAGGCTCAGTTGGTGCGGACGATGAGCCGGCTCTGGAGCTGTTCGGAGACCGAGGCGAAGAATGAAGTGATGTCAGAAGTCTGTTCGAGGTCTTCCCTGTTGACAAGGGAGGGGGATGCGTAGAGGGTGCTTGCGAGGTAGGCCAAATAGCGGATACTCGGCGTTTTGCCACCAGTTACCAGCCCGTCAATGGTCGTTTCAAGTGCTTCCAGATCCTTCTCGGGGTAAGCGATGCGAAGCCGCACCGCATAGTAGAGACTGGATTCCACGAGGCCGTCGTTGTCGGATTTCAGACCCATCATATAATTCTGAACCGCGAGATCAAGTTTCTGTTCCGTGGCTGTTCCCAGCTTCATCCTGTCTGCGGTCAAGCCTTCGTCAGCGTTTTGCGCGGTGATCCGGGCACCGGCGGTCAATATCATCATGGTGATCAGAACGGTAATGCGCGTTTTCATGACAGCCTCTCTATGCAATGTGGTGATTGATCTGCAGTAACTACACATCAATCTACGTCCGGCACTTCTCAGAGTTGTGTGCAGGCGGTCAAGAGATGTCACAAAATGTCATCAGCGGACGGGAATCACGACGCCGTTTGTCTCCCAGCGTGCGCGGACGCGAATGGTGTCACGCAGAACACCAAACGGCTCAGGACGGCGGTAGGGGAAGGCCTCTCCGGGATCGTATCGCTCATTATCGTTTTCGTCCTTGAACGCATCGAGGACGTATTTTCCTTCGGGAAGTCGCGGGAACCGGTAACTCCGGCTGCTGTCGGCAGCCGTCTCGCGTGTCAGCGCATCCTTCGTACCGGTCTCACGAACACGGACGCGGAAACTGCCGGTCGAATCATCGCTGCGAATGCTCCCCGCAATGATGCCGTAGCGGTCGGCGACTCCCGTCGTGAATCCGGAACAGTACACACTGTCGCCGGCGGCGCGGGAGGTCACGGAATCACGCACCGTGCGGAGATCAATACAGAGTTCATAGGCGGCTTCATCCATGAGAACGGCATGGCTGAAACGGACGCGCGCCGGATGCTGCCATGCGGCACGCAGAGGCACGTCGGCTTCGGTCGAATCGCGGAGGGTCACGGTGATGCCGCGCGAAACCGGCCGGTCGAATACAAGAACGAAACTGCTGTCCGGCGGTACATCCCGCGCCCGGGGATCCGGAAAGCGGGCGATGATGGAGGGAGCCGTGGTGTCCTGCCTCGCGATGCCGTTCAGGTATATGCCGCTGTCAGGCAGCGCGATCATGTTGCGCGCATCATCAAAAAGGGAATCCGCGATCAGTTCGTATCGTGCAGTCGTGAGCGGTGTGCCCAGAAAGAGGTCGTGGGTGAACTGTTCACCCTGCGGTGCCAGGATGGCAATCACCGGCTGACGTTCGGCGGTGGCGGAATCACGCAGAAAGAGCAGCCGCTCGGGAATCGGCTGAGGGAAGACCGTTTCATTGAATTTGACTCGCACACGCCGGTCATGCAGTGCCTCGGCACGCTGTATCGAGGGACGCGTGGTGTCGGCGGTGAACAGCCGGAAGCGCAGCGGCCGTTCGGAAGGCAGTGAATCCTGCACGACTACGTCACGCATCGGAATCCCGACCGGATCGATCTCGACATCGTACAGCGTGTTGCTCGCCTTGTCGCGCAGGGCAAACACGCGGTACGTACCGGGAGCCACGTACGAGAAACGGAAGGTCCCGTCCTCGGAACTCATCACAACGTAGTCCGGACGATCGTCGGACGGGTTCAGCGTGTCGGCGCGACCGGGGGACAGAAGATACGCAGCCAGCGTCACTCCGGCCGGATCCGGATCGAGCACAATACCGTCGAAACGGCCTCTGTCGAGACTGTCACCGGTGGAGAAGGCCAGCTGGAAGTTCGCGGCCATAGGATTCGACGCGTTGACGTCCCGCACCTTCGTCCCCACGGAAATCACGTATGTGCGGTTCGCGATCAGTGAATCCTGGAACATGATCGTGACATCCTTCCCCGACCAGTCGTATTCCGGCGGCGTGGGTGGCAGAGGCGAAATATGGACGGCATCCTGAAAACTCTGACGCTGTACGTACTCGCTGAAGCGCAGCGTGACCTTCCGTCCCGTGAACCGCACGGTGCCGTTCGCAGGTTCGGTCTCCTCGACGACCGGGGGTTCGGAGTCCACCGGACCACCCTCGGGCGGACGCTGCGATGCGCATCCGGCCATAAGCAGGATGAATATGAACATCCGATATGGGACTGACGCCCGGGCGATATGGAAAAGTCGGTGGAGCATGGGTCAGCGATTGCGCTGTATTCGGCGATAGGCGGCGACGGCTTTGTTGTGTTCCTCGATGGTGCGAGAAAAACGATGGCCACCCGAGCCGTCAGCCACAAAATATAAATAGTCGTGGGATTCTGGATAGAGCGCGGCGATAATCGACGCTTCCCCCGGGTTGTTGACCGGTCCCGGAGGGAGACCGGGATACATGTACGTATTGTACGGCGAATTGATCGACAGATCCCTGTAGAGAAGACGGCGAGGACCATCGGGAATGATGTACTGAATGGTGGGATCGGCCTGGAGCAGCATGCCGCGGCGCAGACGGTTATAGTATACGCCTGCAACGGTTTCGCGCTCACGGTCAAGCCGTGTTTCTCCCTCCACGAGCGAGGCCATGGTGAGAATCTCGTGCATGCTTCGTCCCATTGCGCGCATGCGCCTGCGTCGCTCGGCTGTGAAGATTTCCTGCATGCTCGTGACGAGACGCCGCAGCATGCTGCTCGCGGTGATATCGTAGCGCACGCGATAGGTCTCGGGAAGCAGATATCCTTCCAGGGAGGGGACATCGAGGCCGCACGATGCGATGAATGCAGGATCCCGTGAAAGCGTGCGAATGCTGTCGGCGGGGATGTCGATCTGTTCCTCGATTTCCTCGGCAATCTGGTGGATCGTCAGACCCTCTCGCACTGTCACCTCGAGGTAGGCCTGATGACTCCCCTCACTCAGAATGGTGATAACATCGGGAATGGCGAGCCGCCGGGGAAAGCGGTACAGTCCGCTCTGCAGCCTGCCGCTGCTGCCGCCGACTTTCGTAGTGGCAATAAAAAGCAATTCGCTGCGGATGATCCCGTGATCGGACAGGATACCGGCTATCCCGCGCAGCGACGTTCCCGGCGGGATCTCCACGGGCGAATCCGCGGAATTGGTCACAGGGGAGTACGTGAGATACATTCCCGTGCCGCCGGCCACGATGACCAGCGCGATCAGAATGAGCAGCAGGTTACGAATGCGCATGGAACAGTGTGTCAGTGATGCGGGCGAACGCCGGTGCGTGAAGCGACGGTACCGCGGAATCGAGTCCCTTCAATTCTGCCAGGCGGGCGACCATGGCCGCGTTGTCCGTTGAAAAAACAATATCCGGAATAAACACGTCGCGTCCGATGTCGGTGGCCCGGACACGCAGCGTCTCCTTGAGACCGGAATTAGCGGAAACGCCGCCGGCCAGTGCGATGTCTCTCAAAGAAAACTCCTCCGCGGCGCGCAGCGCCTTCGCGGTGAGGACATCGACCGCGGCCTGCTGAAATGCGGCACAGACGTCATCGATCTCCGCGTCGTTCATCGAGAGGACGCCGTCAACGGCACGGTCGCGAAGATAATACAGCACTGATGTTTTCAGTCCGGAGAAACTGAATCGGTAGTCACCGCTGTCGATCAGCGGACGCGCAAACGCGATCGCATTGGGATTACCGCGCGCCGCGCGCCTGTCTATCGCCGGTCCGCCGGGAAATCCGAGACCCATCATTTTTGCGACCTTGTCGAATGCCTCGCCAGCTGCGTCGTCGATCGTGGATCCCAGCAGCCGGTACCGACCGACGTCCTCGACGATCACCAGCAGCGTATGTCCGCCCGAAACGACCAGAGCGAGATAGGGAAATACAGGATGATGCTCATGCAGGAAGGGCGAAAAAAGATGGGCTTCGATATGGTGGATGGGTATGAACGGGATCCGGCAGCTAAGTGCGATCCCCTTGGCTGCGTTCAATCCGACAAGAAGCGACCCGATGAGTCCCGGACCCTGCGTAGCCGCCACAGCAGTCATGTCTTCGATGGCGAGACCGGCCTCGCGCAGGCTCTCCTCGATGACCGGGATCACGGCCTTCAGGTGCGCCCTGCTGGCGAGTTCAGGAACGACACCTCCATATGCGGTATGAAAGAACTGTGAGGAGATGACATTCGACAGCAGTGCTCCGTCACGCACAACGGCGGCGGAAGTTTCGTCGCAGGAGGATTCGATACCGAGAATCGTCACGTGCTCAGGTCGCCTTGTAATACTGGAGCGGATTCGGTTTGAGTTTGCATTCCTCCGCGATCTGAATGCTGTTCGCAATGCTTCCTTCAGAGCGCAGCTGATAGAGACGGGGCACGATGCGGTCGCGCAGATCCGTCGGTGTCAGCGGATTGATATAGATATTCGTTCCTCCCTCGAAACCGGCCGGCGTATTGATACGCAGCTTGATAAAGACATGCCACGGAATCTTGAAAATCGAATCCATCGGTGTGTGATGCCATTCTTCGTTGACCGATACCCGTCCGCCTATGGCGGCGTGTATAGCGCGGACCATGTCGCTCATGCCGCGCAGTTCGTCCTCTGTATGCTCTTCCGGTCGCGCGTTGGTGGATTTCGAATAAATCTCCACGGTGGGGTATCGATGACCGATTCCGACATAGGCCAGCGCATAATCGTTTTCCGCAAACACGAGATTGTGGTGCGCGGCGAAATTCGGTCCGTAGGAATTGTACACGTTCTTGTCCTGCACAACCATCTTGATCTGCCGCTCCATCGATTCTCCCCATTCGTCGATGGCGACGATCTGTGTGTGCAGGTGTTCGAAGGTCGCACCCGCGGGCTGCAGCCAGTTTTTGAACACGCTGATCGAGCGGGCGTAACGGTTGTTCGCCGTGATGTCCATCATCGCGTCAATGATAAAGGCGTAGTACTGGTAATGCTCCTCGTCGGTCATGTTTCCCGTCGCGTACAGATCCTCGAGATCCTGCGCGTCGGGATGATAATGGGGCATGACAATGATCAGTTCATGTCCTCCGCCGAACAGTGAATCGGCCATCAGAAGACGATCTTCCATCGAAACCTGTGAGATCTCCTCGTTGGATCTCCCGGAGCGCTGCATCTTGTAATCAAGGATATCCATGACGTGCCGCAGTCCGACCGGATCCGCGAGGTAATCCTCTTTCCAGCGGATATTCCGGGATGACAGCTTGTAGTTATAATTCTGCCGCCAGTAGTCGACCGAGAGAATCTCAAACAGGTTGGAAACCCGGCGGAAGACCGGGTCGGTATCGTGATAGGTGGAAGGGGGGATGCGATGCTGGGTGCTGAAGACGCCGTTTTCCAGAACGACACGCGCCTTCTCCGGAGCGGTTTCGAGAAGCCGTCCGCGGCAGAAGGCGCAGTAGGCCTCCTGGTCGTGACGTTCGAGCGCAGCCGGGGACTGGCTGCCGAAACTTTCACTGAGCGGTTTGCCCGCGCGGCCGGGGACCGACCAGACCTCAACACCGGTGAAGGGATTGACCTGCTTTACGGTGCCATCGGCCATGGTGTGGTAAAAAAAATGGTAGTCCAAACCGCATCCAGCTCTGGCTGTAAAGGAGATGAGTCTTCGATGTCATGCGCGCCGGCCGGGGCCGGGGACACACACTCCCTGCAAGGGCGAAGGAACGCTATGAGTCGTCAGATGTCCGCTTGGCGCGACGAATGGCCTTCTGCTTCTTCATCCGCTTCTTGACGGAGGGCTTCGTGTAATACGTGCGCTTCTTGAATTCCTTGAGAATGCCCGAGCGCTCGTACTTCTTCTTGAACCGCTTGATCGCGCGATCGATGGGTTCGTTTTCCTGAACAATAATACCGATCAAGTAAATTCTCCTGTATGAATGCCTAAAACGAAACGAATTAATATTCAGAATATTAAAATAACATCAGTCGCATACAGAGTCAAGTTGAAAACGTGCTGCCCGCATCGTCTATGCCGCGGTGCGGGGAGATGTCATGCCGGCTCTCACCGTCAGGCAGCCGGAACCCGGAACGGATCACCGCGCTGGATATGGAGGAACAGACGCGTGCGCTGAGAAACAGACCGGTGCGCTCGTCCGGAAAAAAATACGCGGAAGCGAGAATTGTCCGCTCCGATTCCGTGTTATATGTTCATGCCTGTACCGCAGCACAGTAATGAAACGGGAGCGGTGCCATGGAAGCATGTGGCACTGCTGGCAATGCTCGGTTTTGCGAGCACATTCGCCACGGCCATCGTGTTTCCAAACATCGGCAGTTTCATCCGTGACCGTTTTGTCCTCAGTGACACCCAGGCCTCGCTCTTTGCGGTTTCCTACCTGATCCCGCACGTCGTCTTCGCGTTTATCTGGGGCGCGTGGTCCGACCGCATCGGCCGTCGCAGCACCCTCCTGGTCTTCGGTTATGTGATGACGGCGGTCTTTCATTTCTCCCTGCCATTTATTCATTCCTACCCGCTTCTTCTGCTGGTGCGATTCGGGGAGGGAGCGTTCAGCATCCTGGGCTTCAGCATGGTCATGACAATTGCGGCGGACCTGGCCCGGAAAGGTAATTACGGCCGCATCATGGGAGCGATGGGCGCTTCCATCGCCATTGCGAATACGCTGGCATTCCCGATCGGAGGCGCGATTGGCGCCGAATCGATGGTCGCTCTCACTGCCTTCGGCGCCGTGATACTCCTGATATGCGCCCTGTTCGCGCATCGGTACATCCGGGAGGGGGAATTCGGCAGCGCACGAAGCCTGCGCGAAGCGCTCCTGGTTCTGCGCCGGAAACCGGCGCTTTCCATCCCCTATGCCTTCACCTTCATTGATCGTTTCACGGTGGGATTCTTTGCCGTCACCTTCCCGCTGTACGCGGGAGCGGTCCACGGCATGGATGCAGCCGCCTCCGGTGCGGTGCTCGCAGGATATCTTCTGCCGTTTTCCCTGCTTACCTATCCCTTTGGACGGCTCTCTGACCGCTACGGGGGCATACGGCTCCTGCTTGCCGGATCCGCGTTTTACGGTGTTTCGGTGATGTTTGTTGGACTCGTTCCCGCCTCCTGGTTCCTCCCGGTGATGATTGTCTCCGGCGTGTTCGCGGCGTTCATGTACGCCCCGAGCCTCTGGATGGTCGCATCCTTTGCGCCTGCCGAAATGCGCGCATCGGCGATGGGAGGATTCAATGCCGCGGGATCCCTCGGCTTCGCGGTCGGCCCCATCGCGGGAGCGCTGATCAGTGATCTCGCCGGATACGCGGCCGCGTTCATCACCGCCGGTGTCGCCGAGCTGTTCTGCGTGTTCGTGCTCTTCCCGCTTGCCGCGCGGCGTCTCCTTCCCAACTGGCGAGAAGGGGAGCAGGCGCGGGCGGTGTCACCGCTGCTTCCCGATTGATCGGGTCGCTGTGCGACATACCCGCCCGCGCGGAGCACCTGTCTGTCAGCACTTATCGAGTGCCTGCTCCAGATCCGCCAGAATATCTTCAACATTTTCGATGCCGACGGAAAGGCGCACCAGTCCGTCTGTGATCTTTGCCTGCTCGCGCAGTTCGCGTCCCATCGTGGCGTGCGTCATGGACGCCGGATGCTGAATCAGTGATTCCACGCCGCCAAGACTCACCGCGAGAAGAGAAAGATGCACGTTGTTCATCATGGTCTTGCCCGCCTCGAGTCCGCCGGCGAGCTCAAAGGAGATCATCGCGCCGCTGCCGTCCATCTGTCTGCGACCGACGTCGTACTGCGGATGACTTTCCAGGCCGGGATAGCGCACCCATTCCACCTTCGGATGCTTTTCGAGATACTCCGCGATCTTCATCGCGTTCGCGGAAGCGGCACGGACACGCAACGGAAGAGTCTTGAGTCCGCGATGGACGAGGAAGGAGTTGAACGGATCGATCACGCCGCCGATCTGGTTAAGCGTCTTGCGGAAATGGGGATATCGTTCAGCATCCTTGACGACGACCACACCGCCGACCACGTCCGCATGGCCGTTGAGGGATTTCGTCAGGCTATGCACGACCACGTCTGCGCCATGCTCGAACGGACGCTGCATGACCGGACCCATGAACGTATTGTCAACCACGAGGTCCGCGTTGTTCGCATGCGCGATTTCCGCGATGGCGGCGAGGTCGCTGATCATGAGTGTCGGATTTGCGGGCGTCTCTACAAAAATCATGCGGGTGTTGGACTTCACCGCCGCGCGCACAGTCTCCGTATTGGACGTGTCGACCATGCTGTTTTCGATGCCGAAATTCGACATTACCGTACGCAGCAGGGTGCTGGTCGGACCGTACACGGATTCACTGCAGATGACGTGGTCACCCGCCTTCAGAACGGAAGCGAACACTGTGTGAATCGCCGCCATGCCGCTGGCGCAGCCGAGCGCGTGCGCCCCGCCCTCAAGCACGGCTACGGCGTTCTCCATCGCTTCCACGGTCGGATTGCGCATGCGCGTGTAAATGTACCCGTCTCCCTGACCGGAAAACAGATCCGCTCCGTGCTGCACGTTTTCGAACTTGAACGTGGATGTCTGATAGATCGGCGGAACGACAGCGCCGAATTCATACTCGTCGATACCGGCATGGACAGCCTTGGTTAACAGACCCATTTCACGAATGTTTTTCACGATAAACCTCCAGTTTTTCTCTCCCGAATGGGAGTACATCATGATACCGTATGTTGGAATCCTGCCCTGCGTTATGAAACAGGACAGGAGGAAATCTCAGTCAAAGAAAATCCAGTCGACGCCGAGACGCAGGCCGCGACCAGGCATGGGATAAAACGTCGTGCTGATATAATCAACGTCCAGCAGATTGTGCAGCACCAGGTGCAGTGTCGCCCTCTGTTTGATGGTTGCGAAGAGGAATAGATCCACGCGCATTTTGTCGGTGTAGGAGCGCGCACCGTTTGCGGGTTGTTCCGCGAGGGTAAACAAGCCGGTCTGCGGATGCAGGGCCAGAGGCTCAAACCACGAGGTGTAATGGAAACGCCCGCCGACCTTGAGATCCAACGTGCCCGCGATCAGCGATCCGCGATAGTATAGCGAGGCGTTGTACTGCAGCTCGGGCGGCTGGTACAGAGACAGCTCTTCACCGTCGGCACGGATTGTCAAGGAAGTCACCTGCTGGTCGAGATGCAGCGGATGCACGGTGAGGCGCACATCGGCACTGCCACCGAATACGTCTCGCGTCGCTCCGTCCGGCAGCTCCGCGATATGCAGAACGAATCGCCCGACAGTCGTATCCTGGTAGGTTGCTGTCTGCAGGAGCAGGTAACGATCCTCGCGCCGCAGGAATCCGCGTAGGTCAGCGCGGAGCGGTCCTGCCGCCAGCCGCACGCCCCCTTCAATGATGCTGTATTTATCGAGCGCCGGAGACCGGTCTCCGCGTGCGTCGATGAAAGGACTCGCATACACTGTCTCACGCAGCGTTCGAATACGTGGTGAGAATGAGAATCCACCCCAGAGCGACAGAGGACCAAGGGGAAGTTCCGCTCCCGCGCCGATACTGATGCTGCTCTGATCGTTGTGAAAGTCCAACCCGGCGAAACCCGAGAGTGTAACCGGTCCGATCAGCAGGTCAAGGCGGCCGCGCGCCTCCGCGTCGAGTCCGTTGTGCTCGGTATTGTCCCCGCCGGTGAGAATGCTTGCGCGCCCCACGCTGCCACGAAGTGTGAGCTGCGCCCACGACAGGCTGCTGCTGTGGTCGATATATGCCTGGTAGAGTGTCCAGTGATCACTGATGTTCAGGGATGGAATGGCAATGGAGTCCGTATAGAACGTCTGCAGGTCGTCACGGAAGCGGCGGACGTCCGAGAGCAGGCGCAGGCCAAGTTTCGTTGCCTGTGACGAATCATCGGTCCACTGAATGCGGAGTCCGAGGTCGGCGCTATACCGCTGGCGATGTGTCTCCATGCTGGGATTCACATTGAAGGCGGTGATCGGATCGAATGCCCGAGCGCTGAAGTCCGTATCTTCGCCGGGGTATGTATAGGGTGTGCCGATACTCGGAGTGAAGGTACCGAGAATACCGCCGTTGAGATACGTGATATGATCGTTGAAGCGCAGCGCGGCGTATCCCGTGACAGAGGATCCCCATGTTCTTCTGTAGCGCAGGCGCAGGTTCCAGCTTTCGTGCAGCACGTTGCTGAAACGCGCTGCGAGCGTGCTGCTGTTGCCGATGGTCGTGCGCGTGCCGGCGATGAAAATATTGTCATTCTCGGACGGATTCAGCGTGAACATCGCGTCCGTGTACAGATACTCGTAAGGTGCCTCGGCATGGCGCAGGCGCGTCACCGGACGCGGTGCGTCCCACTGTTTCTCACGAATTTCAGCGGCGAACACGTCTCCCGGCATGCCGTACCAGAACGCCTGGTACTGGGGATGGACGATGAACTCCGCGGCATCCTCGGTGGAGAGGAGGTACGGATCAGTCATCCCGGTGAGCATGTCGTCGAACAGCTGACCGTTAATGCGCACACTCTGGTTCAACGGATCGGCCCCGTACAATCCGATGCCGAGCGGCTGTCCGAAGCTGCCGAGATCATGCAGCCGTACACCCGGATGGTCGGCGAACACATTGCCCGCATGATGATATTCCATCAATGCGATGGAATCCTTTTGCAGACTCCACGATCCCGGATGAGCCAGCTGCGGAAGGTTGTCCCTTGCGGCAGTCGTCCGCGGGGAATCCGAGTGCACAGGAATGGAAACATTGCGAAGGGAATCCACGGTACGAAGGGAATCCGTCCGTACCGGAGTCACGACGTCGCGAAGGGAATCCGCATTTTCCGGAATGCCCGTGTTGCGGAGACTATCTTCGACCTGTGCATGCATCGGGCCGGTGAGAAGCAGAAAGGATATGACGATGACGTATCTCATCGCAGTCCTCGCTGTCGGCGAATCGCGCGGCTGCGCAGCCGATTGATGGTTTTCAGGATGGAGGGACGGTACCATTCGGCATCGACATACGGAACGAGATCTCCGCCGAAGCTCCGCTTGAAATCCGCGACACCGGGTGCGTTCGCTCCCATGAAATCAAAGTACAGACACCCGTGCTTGTGATAGCGCGTGAGAATCGTGTGAACGAGCCAGTGCGACGCGGAGGGAGCCACGGCCGGATCGGCGCCGGCGAGCCAGTCATAAAGCATGTCTCCGTCGCGCGTCACGGCGCGCACGGCGGCACAGCGTCCGTCGAGACGGCGCCCCGCAAACATGTCGACCATGCCGCTTCGTTTCAGTTCGTCGATCCAGCGCCGCACACGTTCCTTCGGTATCGGGGGTGCGATGCCGTGACGCTGATAACTGAGATCGTAGCAGTCCGCCATGAGTGATGAAGATGGATCCTCGTCAAGATGCAGGTCGCTTTCACCGGCACGACGGAGCTTGCGGCGGAGGGACTGGCTGTATCCGCTCCACAGCGCTTCCGCATCGGCGATGGTGATGCGACGCGTCCGCATCTGATGTAGTGTCCATCCCCGCCCGCGCAGCTGCTCGGCAAGCGGTTCCTCCGGCGGCAGTCCGAGTGACGCGTAATGACATCGTTGCTCGATATGTGCGAACAGTTCATGAAGCGCGTCCGAGGGAACGGCGATGTGGTGCTCGTCGGCAAGCCAGCCGGCGTAAAGCGTGATCGGAAGCGGGGGAGACACGCGCAGCGGACCGCGCTGGGACGTGAGCAGCGGGATGCCCGCCACAGGCATATCGTCGAAGAGCAGAATGGTCGCCGTGGCGGGACGCTCAAATACCTCTCCAAGCAGGCAGAGCCACGCGGAGGAGGAAAAGACGGTGGCGCGGGCCGAGGAGGCATGAAGCCGATCCCAGAGCCGGGCGTCTTCCGTCAGCGATACTGTTTTCACGGACCATTGCTGCATGGGGCGCCCGTCGTCAGAGCGTAAGTTCCACGGTATCTTCCGCGATCGTAAAGGAAATGAGAAACAGGTATTTCACTGCGATCGCCATCTGTGTTCCCACCTTTTCCGCCTCTGCGCTTTCATCGCTGACTCCCTGGTTCATCTGCGATACATCGTCCCGGCGCTCCGGATTCAGAGAAAGCGCCCAGATCTGGGAGATTTCAAACGTGCGGAACATCCCGTTGATGAAATGATCCTCCCTGCGCTTCGCGACCTGCTTGCCGTGTGTGTACTGACGCTCGATCTGCGTGAAGGCCTTGTCGAAGCGGTTCTCAGAATCAATATCGTCCATGATCATGAGCGTCAGCGTATAACAGGCGTCGGCAATTGCCGCTGCCGCCTCCACAACTGGAATATCCGGCTTGAACGTCGCGGCCGTTTCATCGTTGATTTCCTGAATGACGGCCTGCTGCTCTTCGTTGCCGTAGAACTTCATTTTCGCAAGCAGCGCATACATCGAGTAGACGCCGGTCATGCCGTTCATGATGCGGCCGGCATCGTCGTCATTCTCCATATTGGTGGCATTGAACTGCGTGATCTCCCTGCGGATATCAGAGCGGAACCGTCCGTCACGGTCGAGTGCGGTCGCCGTCACGGTGAGCGTGTTGAACAGCGCGTACAGCTCGGTGGTCATGCGCTCCAGCGGTTCATCCCGCGGTGCCGTTTTCCTCCAGCGAATGATATCCGCCAGTTTTTCCTGCAGCGAATCCTTGAGAGTGGGATTCGGGCGATAGCCGAGTTCGGGCCGCTGCAGAAATGCGATGGATGAGCGGCCGGCGGCGCCGCCGCCGGGAGGAAGATCGGCAGCGGAATCGTTATCCACTGCGGAGTCGGTGTCCGCTGCAGGACCGCCCGCATCCGGCTGCGTGTGGTCCGCCTGCCGAATGGCACCGGCTTCAGCGCTGCTGCGGTCGCCTGCATCGCCGTCGCGTTCGCCTCCGCATGCGGTCATCATCATGACGAGAAGCAGAATGGAAAAGAAAGAAATCTGACGCATCAGGGAATCTGTTCGTTGGTGAAGAGAATCGAGTTCCGGACAGCGCGGAACGTCTCGGCGAAGCGCTTCATGTCTTGGTCTCCCTCGGCGACACCGGTGAGAAACAGAAGACGCCGTCCGCTGACCGGGTCGCGTAGAATGGTCTGTCGCGCGCGCATGGGGACGGTATCCTCGAATGACACCTCTTCTGACTGCAGCACTTCGAGTGGCGTTCGTGCCGTACTGTCGGCAGCGGTGATGCTGTCGGTGGCCGCCGGGGGGAGCGGCGCGATTCGAATCAGTGCGGACGCAGAGAGGGTGGACGGATCGATGTAGCGAAGCTCAATACCCTGCAGCGGCGCATGCTCCGGAAACGTGAGCCGCGATCCGGTGCTGAGATCCCATGTACGGGGATAGAAGACGGTGACGCCCAGTGAATCCGCGGTGAATTCCGTCATGCCTTCGATGCGCATCCGCGACAGGAAGTTCTTTTCCTTCTGCCACCAGGAGGATTCGAAATTCCCCGATTCAGCGAACGGTACGCGCCACGCCCCGCGCTCGCGTTCGAGAATGAAGGAACTGACGCTTTCGAAGGTGCTCTGGCGCACATGTACAATGAATGTCGCGGTGATCAGCGCCCGCGAGGTATCGCGTACATCAATGTCGAGGATGTCGAAGCGCGAGAACTCATATGTGAATGGAGCGATGTTTTTCTGCTCACGGGTTTCGACCCAGCCTGCGAAATCTTCGGCATTCCTGATCCCGCGCGCGGCGAGACGGCGCCGGCTTTCTGCCGTCAGGAGGGGATAGGCGTTTTTCGCATCCCGTGGACGGTGAAACAGCTGCACCCAGGTGCGGAATACATCTCGCGCCTCGCGGTAGCGCTGGATTTCTTCCGGAACGGTGTTCGGTTCGCCGGTTTCCTCCCTGGGAATGACTTTTTCACGTTCTCCGCAAGCGGTGAGCAGCATCAGCAGCAGCAATGCCGCAGGTAGCGTCCGGCGCCAGCCTTCCAGGGAGATCAACGCGATGGGATGCCTCGTTTTCATATCATACCAAGATACGCATTTACCCGGAGCAGAGAAACCCGCAGGATGCCCCCACGGGTTGCTCCAACACGCTAAAACACACGTTTACAGGGTGTTTCCGCTCTGCAATGCCGCACGGCAAATCTTGACTTTCGTTCGGTCCCGTCCTAACTTGGAGTTTCTGTTGAATGTTTCTTTCACCTTACAGTAAAAGCATAACAGTTTTATGGGTTCAACAACTGACTTTCGAAACGGATTGATCATCCGCTTCAACGGCGAGCTCCATCAGATTGTCGAGTGGCGGCATCACAAGCCGGGCAAAGGGGGCGCCATGGTACAGACGAAGCTGAAAAACATGCGCACCGGTTCGAGTTTCGATCAGCGCTTTCGTCCCGGCGAAAATGTCGACGTGGTTCGCGTGGAGCGTCGGAAGTTCCAGTATCTGTACCCGGAAGGTGACTATCTCTGCTTCATGGATCAGGAGACCTACGATCAGATCCATGTCGAAAAGGAGAATTTCGGAGATGCGGTGCAGTTTCTCAAGGAGGGCGAAGTCTGTGAGATCCTGATGGACGGAGAAACGCCCATCTCCGGCGAGCTGCCGATCAATGTCGAACTCGAAGTCACGGAAACCGAACCCGGCGTGCGTGGCGACACCGCCCAGGGCGGCAGCAAACGCGCTGTCGTGGAAACCGGCGCCACCGTCAACGTCCCGCTGTTCATCGAAGAAGGCGAAGTCCTCAGAATCGATACGCGTACGGGAGAATACCTCGAGCGGGTGAAATAACCCGGGAGCACTATCAACATCCGGAGCCGCAATGGATATCCAGGTCATACGAAAACTCGTCAAAATCGTTACCGACAGCCAGATCGCCGAGCTGGAGATCGAAGAGGAGAGCATGCGCATCCGTATCACACGGTCCTTCGAGCAGGATGTGCAGGCCGTCCTCGCTCCCGCCGTCGCGCATGGAACATCCGCACCCGCACCCGCGGCGGCACCCGTTCCCGCAGCGGAGGCACAGCAGGCAGCGGCACCGAAACCCGAGGATACAGATCAGACGTCGACAGCGACTGGCCACGAAGTGCGCAGTCCCATCGTCGGGACGTTCTACCGCGCATCTTCACCCGACGCCAATCCATTCGTTCAGGTCGGCGATACGGTTTCGGCGGGGCAGACGCTCTGCATCATCGAAGCCATGAAAATCATGAACGAGATCGAGGCGGATACATCGGGGAAAGTCACGCAGATCCTTGTCGAGAATGCGATGCCCGTCGAATACAATCAGCCGCTGTTTGTCATTGAACCCGCGTAACCCGGCAATTCCCCGCCGATCGCATACCGAGGTGCACCTGTGTTTTCCAAGATTCTGATTGCAAACAGGGGCGAGATCGCCCTCCGCATCATCCGGACCTGCCGCGTCATGGGCATCCCGACCGTGGCCGTGTATTCCTCCGCCGATGAGGACTCACTGCATGTGCGCTTCGCCGATGAGGCGGTGTGCATCGGTCCGCCGACGGGACGTGAAAGTTATCTGAATATCCCGCGCATCATCGCCGCGGCGGAAATCACGGGTGCGGATGCCATTCATCCCGGCTATGGCTTTCTTGCGGAGAACGCGGGCTTTTCGGAAATCTGTCTGGAGTCCGGTATCAAGTTCATTGGTCCTTCCCCCGACATGATCACGCGCATGGGCGATAAGTCTCTCGCCAAGGAGACTGTCCGCGCGGCCGCAGTTCCCACTGTCCCCGGCAGCGACGGGGTGGTGCGCAGCCTCGATCATGCGCATGAACTCATGCAGGATATGACCTTCCCGATCATAATCAAGGCCTCGGCCGGTGGAGGGGGAAAGGGCATGCGCATCGTGCGTGAGCCCGATGATTTCGAGCGCCAGTTTCGCATGGCCCGCACAGAGGCGGAATCCGCCTTCAGCAACGGCGACCTGTACATCGAGAAATACATTGACAAGCCGCGGCATGTCGAGATTCAGGTGCTCGGCGACCAGCATGGGAATGTCGTGCATCTCGGTGAACGCGACTGCTCGGTGCAGCGCCGCCACCAGAAACTCATCGAGGAATCCCCGTCACCGGCGGTGGACCACGAGCTGCGCGAGCGCATGGGTGCCGCGGCGGTGAATGCCGCAAAGAGCATCAACTACGAGGGTGCCGGGACGATTGAATTCCTCCTCGACGCCGACCGCAACTTCTATTTCATGGAAATGAACACGCGCATCCAGGTGGAGCATCCGGTGACCGAGGAGGTGACCGGCGTCGATCTCATTCGCGAACAGATCCGCGCCGCGGCGGGAGAAAAAATCCCGGACGGCGGCTTCCCGCTGCCGGAGGGGCACGCCATCGAGTGCCGCATCAACGCCGAGGATCCGGAGCATGACTTCCGTCCGTCTCCGGGACGCATCGCGACCTGGCATCAGCCGAGTGGCTTCGGCGTGCGCGTCGACAGCCATGCCTACCAGGGATACATGATCCCGCCGTACTATGACTCGATGATCGGCAAGCTGATTGTCCGTGGCCAGACCCGCGAGGAAGCGCTCGACCGCATGCAGCAGGCACTCGACGAGTTTGTCATCGAGGGCGTTCATACGACCATTCCGTTCCATCGAAAAGTCATGAAGCATCCGAAATTCCGGGAGGGCGACTTCGACACGCACTTCCTGGAATCATTCGAATAACATCGCGATACTCATTTCACAGCAGTCTCAGGAGCGCTCTATGAATTTTCCCGAGAATCTCAAGTACACAGAATCCCATGAGTGGGTCAAAGTCGACGGCGACGTAGTCACCATCGGCATCACCGATTATGCGCAGGAAGAACTTGGCGACGTGGTATTCGTCGATATCCCCGAGGCACGTGCCGTGGACGCCGAAGAGGCCTTCGGTTCCATCGAAGCGGTCAAGACCGTCTCCGATCTCATTGCCCCGGTCGCCGGCACCATCACGGAGATCAATCCGGCACTCGAGGGCAGCCCCGAAATCGTCAACTCCGATCCCTACGGTGAGGGCTGGATGGTCAAGATGACCATCGAAAACGCCGACGCTCTCAGCGATCTGCTCGACGCCGAGAAGTACAAGTCCCTCATCGGGAAATAATCAATCCCCCCGTGCTTTGCTGACCGGACAGTTCCCGCGACTGTCCGGTCCTGTTTTTCACCGCCACAGCCGCCGGAGCACCCATGTATCATTCCGAATGGATATGCATCGTCGATTTCGGTTCGCAGTACACGCAGCTGATCGCCCGCCGCGTCCGCGAACTCGGCGTGTACTGTGAAATACACCCCTTCCACCTTGCGCTCGATGCGATCCGCAGCCATGCGCCGAAAGGGATCATTCTTTCCGGCGGACCCAGCAGCGTCTACGAGGAAGGTGCCCCGCGCATCACCGAAGAGGTATTCGAACTCGGCATACCCGTGCTCGGCATATGCTACGGCCTGCAGCTGATCGCCGTGCATCACGACGGCGCGGTGGATCCTGCCGCGCGGCGCGAGTACGGAAAGGCGCAGCTGCGGATTGACGACCAGACGGATTTGTTTCGCGGCGTTGCGGCAAACTCCATTGTCTGGATGAGCCACGGCGATTCGCTCTCGCGCATACCCTCTGCGTTCGAGGTCATCGCGCATACCGAGAACGCGCCCATCTGCGCCATCCGCAATGCGGAGAAAAAACAGTATGGCGTGCAGTTCCATCCCGAGGTCGTGCACACGGACGAAGGGAAGACCATTCTCTCAAATTTCGTTTACGACATCTGCGGTGCCGAGGGAGGATGGAATCCGCGCTCGTTCATCGAACAGGCCATCGAGGATATCCGTACCGAGGTCGGCGACGGGCATGTGATCTGCGCCCTGAGCGGGGGAGTCGATTCCGCGGTGGCGGCGGTGCTCTTGCACGAAGCGATTGGCGAACAGCTCTACTGCATCCATATCGACAACGGTGTGATGCGCAAGGCCGAAAGCGCCAGCGTGGTCAAGACTTTCCAGGATGAATTCCATATACCGCTGAAATTCGTCGATGCGTCGGACCTGTTTCTGCAGCGTCTGGCCGGCGTCACCGATCCGGAGCAGAAGCGCAAGATCATCGGGGTGACCTTCATCGAGGTGTTCGAAAAGGAGGCCGCCGAATTCCGTGACGCCGCGTTCCTCGCGCAGGGGACGCTGTATCCGGACGTGATCGAATCGGTGCATTTCAAAGGTCCTTCCGCCACCATCAAGTCGCATCACAACGTCGGCGGACTGCCCGAGCGCATGAATCTCAAACTGATCGAGCCGTTCCGCGAACTCTTCAAAGACGAAGTGCGCCGCGTCGGACGTGAACTCGGCATCCCCGCCCATCTGATCGACCGGCATCCGTTCCCGGGTCCCGGACTTGCGATCCGCGTACTTGGCGCGGTGGACCAGGCGCAACTCGACCTGCTGCGCGAGGTCGATGACATTTATCTCGAGGAAATCCGACGCGCGGGTGAGTACGACAATATCTGGCAGGCTTTCGCCGTGTTGCTGCCCGTCAAGTCGGTGGGCGTCATGGGCGATGCCCGCACCTATGAATTCACCGTTGCCCTTCGTGCCGTGACCAGTCTTGACGGCATGACCGCCGACTGGGCACGCATCCCGTACGACGTGCTCGAGCGCATCTCGAACCGCGTGATCAATGAGGTCCGCGGTGTCAACCGTGTCGTCTACGACATCAGCTCCAAGCCACCCTCCACCATCGAGTGGGAATAAGCGTGAATCAGCACCGTGTCAGTCAGCTGTTGGACGAAGCCCGGTACTATGAAGAGCACCGCATGTGGCTGCATGCCGTGCAGGTGTTTGATCGACTGATCCGGGAGTTTCCCGAGGATCTGGATCACCGCATCCGCCTGGGGAACGTGTACCTGGAGATGGGCAACCTGCCGGCGGCAGAACGCGTGCTGCTGCAGGCCCTGCGCTCCGATGCGAAGAATCCCGACGTGCTCTACGCACTCGGCATCGCCTGCTACCAGAGCGAGGATTTCGAGCGTGCACTGTTCTACATGCAGCAGCTGGCGGGCAGGCGCATGCCGAAAGTACATTACTCGCTCGGTCTGATCTACTGGCGCCGCGGTGAACTGGAGAACACCGAGCGGCACCTGAAACTGGCGCTCGAGTATCAGCCGGAACACGTGGACGCCGCACTCGCGCTGAGCCAGACGCTGCTGCGGCAGAACAAGGCGACCGAAGCGGTGCCTGTCATGCGTGATGCCGCCGCGCTGATGCCCGGTGATCCATCCGTCCGTTACACGCTCGGTGTCGTGCTTGTCGCCGCCGAGCACTGGGAGGGGGCAGTACTGACCTTTCAGACCGCCCTGCAGCTCGATCCCGACAACGATGACGCGCGGCTCGCCTGCTCCGGTGCGCTGATGAAACTCCGCCGCTACGATGAAGCCGAGCAACTGCTGCAGGCCATGCTGCTCCGCGACGCACGTTCCACGCGTGCCCTTCTGGCACTCGGACGACTTGCACTGCTAAAAAACAACCGCACGAAAGCCGAAGCATATTTCAGGCATGTCCTTGAAATCGAACCCGAAAATGAAGACGCTCTGGAACAGCTGCGCTACTTCGCTCCTCAGAAAAAGCCTTCGTCATAGCACGCTGATCGTGCTGGTACTGCTGACGGGCGCAGGTGCTCTCTCCGCCCAGCAGGAGGTCACCTACGACGAGGAGGCGGAAACGAAGTTTGATTCCGCGCTCAGTCGATTCGCGGATGAGCGCTGGCGAGAGGCGGCGACGCTGTTCCAGGAACTTGCTGTGGAGCGGCCGCCGCATCAGCGATCGACGGCGTCGTACCTGATGACGGGTCGGTCATGGCTGCGTGCAGGAGCTCCGACGAAATGCCTGCGACTGCTCGAGGAATTCCGCGAGCGCTTCCCGTCAAGCAGCTACATGGCCGAAAGCTGCTATATCTCGGCGGAGGCCTCCCGTGAAGCGGGCGCTCCCGGACGGGCGCTGGAGTATTACCTTCGCGCATGGAAAGACGGTTTTTCGGACAGGGAGCTGCTTCGCGAGCGCATCGCGCGGATTCCGGGAGACGAGCTGACTGCCTTTGACCGGCGTGTTGCGGGAAACCTGCTGGCACAGATCCCCGACAGCGCATCGCTGGATGAACTCCTTTCATGGCGCGCAGGAGACGGCACTGCTGCACACGGAGATGGTGATGCAGCGGGAAAAATGGACGGCGGTTCGGATGTGGCGGGGGACGCGGATGCGGCAGGCGAGCACACCGCGGAGCAGCAGGAAGACGGCGCAACGCGTCCCGTCATCGTTGCGGCGGCATTGCCCCTGCACATGCAGGATCCGGCACGCGCGGATATTGTCGATGACCTTCTTGTGGGCATGCGCGCGGCTCTGCACATGCATCACGACGATGACGGCTATCCCGTCGAACTGCGGCTGTTCGACAGCACGATGCCGGACACCGCGGAGGCGGTCATCGCGCAGCTTGAGCGCAATCCGCGTGCCTCCGTGTTGATCGCGGGCGCATTCAGCGAGGATGCCCGGACGATCTGTGAGATCGCAGGCGAACGTGATCTGCTCGTACTGCTGCCGACTGCGACCGCCGAGGGACTGACCCGCTACGGCACGAATATCTTCCAGCTCAACACGCCCATCTCAGACCGCGCGCGTCTGCTCGCGGATTTCTGCTATCTCGAGCTCGACGCGCAGCAGGTGTTCGTGCTCTCTCCGCGGGATTCCTATCCACGTCGCATGGCAGACGTCTTTGTCAGCCGCTGGGAAGAGTTTGGTCTGCCGGTGCGCACCGTGCAGTATTCACCGGGCGACACCGAGGCGATATCCACCGCCTGCCGGACGCGCCTCGCCGGAGGCGGTGCAAAAAACTGTATCCTCTTTGCACCTGTCGCCTCGAAACGGGATATTGCAGCGGTGCTGAAGGGAGTCGGCAGCGCCGGGGGAGGCACCGTCGTCGGAGGCGGCAACTGGAACCATCCCGACCTGCTGCGCGAGCACGGAGGCGACCTCACCATCTACTTCGAAACCGACGTGCTTCCCGACAGCAGCCGCGCCGATCTGAGCCGGCTCAGGGATTACCTGTCGCGGCACAACGAAGGCACGCTTACGCGCGAAATGCTCTTCGGCTTCGACGCAATGGATCTCACCCTTCGACTGGTCGGCGACGGACCGACGACACGACAGGAAGCACGAAAAAGGATTCGCGATATTTTTGAGGGCATCCGCGCTCCTGTCAACTTCATGCAGACGCGCGTCAACCGCGCCATGAATGTCCTGAAATGTGACAGAGGGAACGTGTCACAGCTCGACAGCTTCTTCGCCAAATAAACGTACACCTACATTCCACAGGGAGGGAATATGCCTGAACAGCGTGAACAGCCGCGCAATGCGACCGGCATTGCGATGAAATACTGGCCAGAGAGTGAGCGGCCGAGAGAGAAACTGCTGCAGCGCGGACCCGACGCGCTCAGCGACGCGGAGCTGCTCGCGATACTCCTCAACAGCGGCAGTGGAAAGCAGACGGCGCTCGATGTGGCCCGGACACTGCTGACGAAGTACGAAGGCCTTCGCGAGATCGCCCGGCGGCACGCCAACGAACTCCGCGAAATCGGCGGCATCGGGAATGCCCGCGCGGCGCATCTGATGGCGGCCTTCGAAATCGGACGGCGCTATGCATCTTCGCCTGATACGCCCTCGGCGCCCATCAGCACGCCCGAGGATGTCGCGCAGCTCTACATCCCGAAGCTGCGCGATCTGCGTCACGAGCGATTCATGGTGCTGCTGCTCGACAATGCGGGGCACATCATCCGGGAACGCATCGTCTCGGAGGGCATCGTCAACGCGAGCCTCGTGCATCCCCGCGAAGTCTATCACGCGGCCGTCACAGAACTCGCAACATCCGTCATCCTCCTGCACAACCATCCCAGCGGTGTGCGGGAGGCCAGCCGCGAGGATCACATGATCACGCGGCAGCTCGTCGAGGCTGGACGCATGATGGACATCCCCGTGCACGATCACATCATCATCTGCGGGAATTCCTACGTGAGTTTTGCCGAAAACGGCTGGCTGGAGGGAGGGTGACAGGCGGGCCGGCAATGCCATGGCACAGCGGGACTCCAGCTGATGGGAGAGAAAGACGGATTTCGATGCGGGGGATGTTAATAAGAGCGGCGCTTCCAGAGACTGCGCAGACGGTCGCGCAATCGCTGCTCGCGTCCCTCGTCGGTCGGTTTGTAGTACTGTTTCTGCCTGAGTTCTTCGGGCAGGTACTCCTGTTCGACGAAATGTCCCGGAAAGTTGTGCGCGTACTTGTATCCCCGCCCGTATCCCTGTGACTTCATCAGTCCCGTTGGAGCGTTGCGCAGATGCAGCGGCACGTCGTAGGGGGGAAGCGACTCCGCATCGTGCATGGCCTCGTTGATGGCAAGATACGCCGCGTTGCTTTTCTGCGCTGCGGCGAGATATGTCGTTGTCTGAGCAAGCACGATGCGCGCCTCGGGCATGCCGATGGCATGTACCGCGTCGAAGCAGGAGGTGGCGAGCAGCAGGGCATTGGGATCAGCGTTGCCGATGTCTTCGGATGCCAGGATGATCAGCCGGCGCGCGACAAACAGCGGATCCTCACCGCCGTTGAGCATGCGCGCGAGCCAGTACACCGCCGCGTCGGGATCGCTGCCGCGTACGGACTTGATAAATGCGGATATGACGTTGTAGTGCTCCTCACCGCCCTTGTCGTATTTCGCAAAGGCCCGCTGAAACGCCTCCTCGAGCACGCTCTGGTCGATCGTGACCTTGCCGTCCTCCTCGGCGAGCAGGCAGCACATCTCGAGTCCGTTGAGCATGCTGCGCGCGTCGCCTCCGCTGTAGGCGATCAGCATGTCGCGATCCTCGAAGGTCACGTCGAGCGATGAGAGATATTCATCGTCGCTGAGCGCCCGGTCGAGCAATGTTGAAAGTTCGTCGATGGTGAGGGGATTGAGCACGTAGGTGCGGGCGCGTGATCGCAGCGGGGGTATGATTTCGAAGGAGGGATTCTCCGTGGTTGCTCCGATCAGGATGATGTCACCTTGCTCAACTGCCTGCAGCAGCGCATCTTGCTGGGCCTTGTTAAAGCGATGGATCTCATCGATGAACAGCACGGTCTGCAGCTGACCGAGCTCCATGCGGCGCTTCCGCGCGGTTTCGATCACCTGCCGCACATCCTTCACACCCGAGGAGACGGCGCTCATCTGTTCGAAGCGCGCTTCCATGCGCGAGCAGAGCATGCGGGCGAGAGTGGTCTTGCCCGAACCCGGCGGACCCCAGAGAATCATGCTGAACAGCGTGCCGCGCGAGAGCATCTGCGCGATTGGTTTGCCCTTTCCCACGAGATGGCGCTGTCCGACATAGTCGTCCAGCGACTGCGGACGCATGCGTTCAGCGAGCGGTGTATCGGGGAGCGAAACGGTCATCGGTCAGCGGGGATCGTTTTCCGGTGTGCGCTGACGGTCTTTCTGAAGGGATTTGAGCGAGTCGAGAATACGAACGGAGTCTTTTTTTGCGATGGAGTCGGGGATGGCGCCGAGCTCTTCTCCCTTCATGATCCCACGGACGGCGGGAACATAGGAATTCAGGCGCTGCTTCGCGGCATCGTCGGCGGACTCTCCCGAGGCGTCGGTCTCCATCGAGGGAGAGGGGATCGGCGCTGCCGGCTGAACGTCCTGTGTGCCCTTCCGAGCGGGAGCGTCCGTTTCAGCCGCATCTTTCTGATCCTGATCGCTGCCGGTAGCAGGACCGACGGATTCCTCATCCCCGGGAATTTCCATTTGCTCATGCAGTATATCCTGCCGCTGCTCGGCGGGAGCGGTCTCGCGGCGCAGGTCGCGCTCAACGTCGGTGGCATTGAACATGTACACGGCGAAGACGGCGAGGAAGACGGTCGCGACGGCGCCGTAGGCGTATCCCGGGATGCCGAAGCCCCACGTGGGTTTCCAAGCCAGCGCGCGTTTCCACCATGGCTGGAAGGATTCGATCTCGTCGATGCGCCGGCGGAGATGCTCCGTGAAATCCAGCGGAGCGCTCACCCGGGGCATGGCGCGCAGGTCCCTGAGCAGGGCGGCCGGTTCTTCCGGCGTCGCGTGTTCGTCGTTCCGGGGATGCTGGGAATCAGACATGATGCAGATCGAAGCAATTAGTCATAGATGTCTTTCAAGAGTTCCTGGAGCTGGATTCTGCCCCGGCTGATACGCGATTTCACGGTGCCGATGGGCATGCCGGTGATTTCCGCGATTTCCTCGTAGCTCAGTTCCTGAATGTCGCGAAGCACGACGGCCTCGCGGAATACCTCGGGAATCTCGAGCAGGGCTTCCTGGATGCGCTCGTAGATGATACTGCTGTCGGCACTGCGGTCGGGGAGAGGATCGTCGGTGGAAAGCGGCAGCGTGTATTCCTCATTCTCTTCACGCTGCTGCACCAGTTTCGTCGTGTACTTCCGGTGACCTCTCCGCAGTTCGCTTTTCGCGAGATTCCCGGCGATGGTGTATATCCAGGTCGAGACTTTCGCGATGGTTTTGTACAGGTGCTTTTTCCTGTACACCCGAATGAACGTGTCCTGCAGAACATCGGCGGCATCATCCATATTGCCGGTATAGCGGTAAATGAAGTTCATCAGCGGGTCCTGAAAGCGCTCGACCAGGATGTCGAATGCAAGGCGGACATCACGCTGGAAGAGCAGCATCAGTTCCTCGTCTGAAAGCGCTTCGAGGGAGACACGGTCCAGGTGATTGCCCTCGATACGTTCTTCTACTTTCTGCTCCAGGGAAAGTTCCTGCGTTTGCGGCATGAAAATCCGTGTGTATGCGATAGGGGATTATGCTCTTGTCAGTTCGCTCACCAGCTTCGTCACCGCGACGGCGTTATCGGAGGACTGGGACTTGATGGACAGGTCGGTTTCCAGAATATATTCAAAACAGCGCTCAAAATACTCCGGATCGGGAAAATTTTCGATGTACCTGCGCAGGGTGTTGGCCTGCCACGCCCAAACGAGGCCCAGTTCACGGGCCTGTTCGTCGCTAACGCCGCCGCGCACGGACATGACGCGCAGGCGCCAGATCAGCGAAAGCTGGCGGGAAAGCATCGCGACGATGGCCGCGGGCTCGGTGTCACCGAGCAGGTTCGCAAGAATTTCATGGGCTTTTGCGCCGTCACGCGCCAGCACCGCATCGCCGAGCGCGAAAAGATTGTACTGTTTCGAAGCCCCGAGATGTGTGAACACATCGTCGGAGTCGATTTCTTCCTTGTCTGGCAGGGCAGAGACGAGCTTCTGGACTTCGGAGGACAGCGTGCGTGTGTTGTTGCCGCGCAGTGCCTGCATGACGGTGGCCGCTTCGGGAGTGATGCGCTTGTCCGCGCGGCGGAACTCCTCGGAAATCCACGAAAGCGCGCCTGCGTCTTTCAGCGCTTTGAATTCCACGGCGGCACCCAGCGGTTCCTTTCCGTGCTCCTGCTGCTGCATCCAGGACAGCATGTTGAAGGCGGCGCCTTTCTTCACAGCGGATTTTTTCGCGCGGGATGGCTTCATCGCGCCGGCGCAGAGAATCATCACCGTGTCGGGCGAAGGATTCTGCACGTAGGATGCGAGCGCCGGCTTTTTCAGCAGCGTATCGCTTTCCCGGACCAGCACCACGCGTTTTTCCGACATGAACGGGAATGCATTGGCGGCGGCGGTGATGTCTTCCGCCGCATGATCGGTGCCGCGGAACACATCTTCATTGAACGATGCATCGCCGTCACCCAGCGCCGTGGAGGCGAGCGCCTTCGCGTACCGCTCCACGAGGTAGTCTTCCTCCCCGTACAGAAGATAGACGGGGAGGAAGGTCCTCGAAGAGATATGCTTCGCCAGTTCCTTTGCGTTCATGTCGCCGGGCTGTTGAAATCTTGCGGGGCCGTGGCCGAGCCGCCCGCCTTCGTCCGCTGCGCGGCACTTCGGCGTGGGCGCCTGGCTCGGCCTTACTTGATCGTAACCTTTTTCATGACGACGTCTTCGGTCGGGCGGTCGCCGGCGGCGGTGGGCGTGGAGGCAATCTTGTCGACCGTGTCCAAGCCATTGATCACGTGACCGAAGATGGTGTAGTTCGGCGGCAGGGGATAGTCCTTATGCATGATGAAGAACTGGCTGCCGTTGGTGTTTGGTCCGGCATTGGCCATGGCCACGACGCCGCGCTTGTATCCGGTCTTGTAGATATCGGAATTCGGATCGATTTCATCCTCGAAGCGCTTGCCGTAGATGCTCTCGCCGCCGCGGCCCGTTCCGGTCGGATCGCCGCCCTGGATCATGAATCCCTCGATGACGCGATGGAAAATGACGCCGTCGTAGTAGCCGCGCTTCGACAGCTCCACGAAGTTCTCGACGGTTTTCGGTGCGTCTTCGCGGTAGAATTCGATTTCGATGTTTCCGTGATTGGTTTCGATGACGGCGATTTCCTTGTCCACGTCGGCACTCTCCTTGCTTGTGGTTGCGGTTTCGGTCTGTGCCGTCACGGTGACGGCGACAGAAAAGAACAGCAGCATCGCTGCGATGGTGCGGAATGGATTGCGCATGGCGAATCCCTCTGTATTGTTGAACATTTACGGCTGTACGATGTCTGTTGCGAGAAATATCAGTATCAGCGCACCCAGCGCGATCCGGTAGACGATGAACAGCCAGGTGCTGTGAGAACGAAGATAACGCAGCAGGAATTCGATTGAAAGGTAGCCGACGATCCCCGAAACGACCACGGACACCAGCAGGGCCACGCCGAGATCGCCGGCAAGCGCCGTACGCAGCTCCCAGAGTTGATACAGGCCGCTGAGCGTGATCGCCGGGATACCCAGCAGAAAGGAAAAGCGCGCTGCGTCTTCCCTGTTGAGATTCAGGAATAGTCCGGCAGTGATCGTCGTTCCGGAGCGCGAGGAGCCGGGAATCAGCGCCAGCGCCTGCGCAACGCCGATGATCAGCGTGTCGGTCAGCGTCATCGAGGAAATGTCGCGCACCCGCTTGCCCGCGCGTTCGGCGAGGGCCAGTATCAGCGCGAGCACGATCAGGCTGCCGGAGATGACGTACAGAGACCGGAAGCCGGTTTCGATGACATCCTTGAACAGCAATCCGAACACGCCGATGGGAATGGTGCCGAACATGATCCACCAGGCCAGGCTGGATTCCCGCGTTTCAAAGGGACGATAGCGCAGCAGCGATCGCAGGAAGGCGCCGCCCAGCGATGCGATGTCTTTGCGGAAATACACGAACACCGCCGCCAGCGTGCCGATCTGCGTCACGGCGGTGAAGGCCGCGCCGGGATCCTCCCAGCCCGCGAGGGCGGGAACGATGCGCAGATGCGCAGTGCTGCTGATCGGAATGAATTCCGTCAGTCCCTGCACGATTCCCAGGACGATGGCTTCAAGCAGACTCATGTGGTGACGATCGTGTGTTCCCGGTTCCTAGACAGCGATGACCTCCCTGCGGTTGAGCGCCTCGAGGATGCGGAAGGTCGTGCGCGTCGTGGCGAAAAGGCTTTCGATGGGAATGACCTCGTGCTGCTTTCTGCGCACGGCATCCATGAAGGCGAGCACCTCGTTGCGGTGTCCCTTGTCGCCGCTGCCTTTCGTACGCGACTGCTTGCCGTCGCGCGCCAGCGTGAGGCTCTGGAAGTTGTCCATCACCGCGGTGGCGTTTCCGGCGGACATCACGATACGCTCTTTCGGGATGGAGGGATCGCCGTTGGCCACGTAGGTGATGATGCCCATCGACCCGTCGCGCATGCGCAGGGTGATGTTTACATTGTCGAAATTCGTGACGTCCTCGCTGTCGGAAGCGATGCACTCGGCGCTCACGCGCTCGGGCAGCGCATCGGTGAGATACTGAATCGTGTCGATGAAATGACATACCTCGCCGACGATGCGTCCGCCACCGTCGGACGGATGCTGCGTCCAGTGATCCTTCGGCAGGAAGCCGGCGTTGACGTAGTAATGGACGACCACGGGCTCGCGGATTTCGGCAAAGAAGCTGCGCATGTCCTTGACAAGGGGAGCGAAACGGCGGTTGAATCCCACCATGAGCAGCACCTTGCCCTTCAGCTCGGGATGCGAGAGCAGCAGCTCCTCGATCGGCAGCAGCTCGGCCTCGTTGAGCGCCAGCGGCTTTTCGACGAAGACGTGCTTGCCGCGCCGCAGCGCCTCAAGCGTAAAGGGCGCGTGCTCGCCGTGCCGCGTGGCGATGAACACCGTTCCGATGGTGTCATCCTCCAGCACGTCCTCGGCGCGCGTGCTCGAGCGGCGGAATTCGAACTTGTTGCGCATGTCTGCCCCGGTCAGCCCGCTGCGGTTGCAGACACAGTCCAGCGTGATATCCTGCATGTCCTTGAGATGCGGCAGCAGGAAGCCCGACGCGAAGCTGCCCGCCCCGATAAAACCGAGCGTCAGCGAGCTGCGCGTCGGGGAAATCACCGGCGCCTTTTCCTTCTCCTTCGCGCGGGAGAGGCGCTGCAGGTCCTTTTCCTCGAGGTCATCGTAGGAAATCACGATGCCCACGTACGGCTCGGTTTTTTCTCCCTCGATGAGTTCGTAGGCCTTGAGCGCCTCGTCGACGGGGAAGCGGTGCGTGGTGAGGATGTCGGTGTCGATGCGCTCCTGCGCGAGCAGCTGCAGGTAGGCCTGCATGTTGCGGTTTTCCGTCCACCGCACGTAGCCGATGGGATAGTCGAGTCCCTCTTCTTCGTATTCACTGTCGTAGCGGCCCGGACCGTAGGAGCGGGACATCCGCACGTCGATTTCCTTCATGTAAAAGGGACCGCGGGGGATGTTCATCGTGGCGGCGCCGACGACCACCACCCGGCCGCGTTCACGCGTGATGCGTCCCGCAAGCTCGATCGGATCGTTGCTGCTCGTGCCGGCGGTAATGATCACGGCATCCGCGCCGTGTCCCGAGGTCATCGAACGCACAACGGCTTCGACGGGATCGTCGTTGCGGCGCAGGGCGGCGTCGGCGCCGGAGCGGCGGGCGAGTTCAACGGCTTCGGGATCGAGGTCGACGCCGATGACGCGGCAGCCGTTGGCCTTGAGGAACTGCACGGTCAGCTGTCCGAGCAGTCCGAGTCCGATCACCGACACGGTTTCACCAAGTGTCGGATCGGCCTGGCGCACGCCCTGCAGGGCGATGGATGCCACGGTCGTGTAGGCGGCGGACTCCATCGACACGCCGTCGGGGATTTTCGCGACGAGGTTGCGCGGCAGGGCGATGATGTCGCTGTGCACGGCATAATCTGCGCCGCCGCAGGCCACGCGGTCGCCCACCTCGATATCCTGCACGCCCTCTGCGACGGCGAGCACGACGCCGGCGGAGCTGTATCCCAGCGATGCATAGGAGTCGAGCTTGTTCATCACGCGCTTGTACGTGCGCGTCAGTCCGTTGCGGCGCATCTCCTCGACGAGCTTGCGCACCTCGTCGGGCTGGCTTTTCGCGCGCTGGAGGAGGGAGGATTTGCGGGAATCGATGGAGGTTTTTTCCGTGCCCGCGCTGATGACGGAGAAGTAATTCTTGACAAGAATCATGCCGCGTCCCGCGGCGGGAGGCGGTACCTCAGCCACTTTCATGGCCCCGGATTTCACGTGTTGGGCGATCTGTTTCATCCTGAAAATTTACGGGTTTGCGCCGTGTTTTCCTAGATGAAAGGGATCAGCACTACCGGCGCATCGGCGCTTTTCGGCGTGCGTTGCCAATGATGCGGCGCACCTCCTCGGCGAAGCGGTGTTCGAAAATCACCAGCCGCGCGATCTGCTCCATGCTCAGGATATCCTGGAGGGAGAAGACGTACTCCTGCCGTTGTTCGGTCATTTTCACAGACAGCGCACTGAGGTTTTCGATCGCCGCTTTCAGCGCGGCGTCGTCCGCGTCATCCTCGATCAGATCCTGCAGTTCCTTGAGCAGTTCAGTGCGCTGCTCGCGCAGTTCCTTTTCGGACTCGCGAAATTTCCGTTCGCGCACGGTCAGGCGCACGGCCTGTTCCTCGTCGAGCTTGAGCGCTTCGACCATTTTCAGGCGGCGGAGCTCCTCGAGGCGTTCGCGGGCGCGTCCGTCGGGCGGACCGTCAGGCGGACCGTCGAACTGCGCGAAGGCGGACGCGTCGAGCAGCGCCAGAAACATGATGATGAGTGGAATTCGGAGGTATGTCATGATGACCTCATTCAGTCATGAAATTTTCGGATTCAAGAAGTGATGCGATCAGGGTTACGTCGTCTTCGGAAAGCGATTCGAGCAACTGCGCGTCTGAGAGATAATCCATGCCCGCCGTGACGGCCTCGTCCTCACCGAGCGCGTCAACGATCTGTGCGTCGGCGATCTCGAGCAGTTCATCGTCCGCGACATTCGTGATTTCCTCACTGATGACGGTGAGGGAAGAGGGCGGGAGGGACGCATCGGTCACGGATCCCGGGAGGTCGGTCGCCGCGTCCCCGGTAAGGGATGTCAGTGTTTCGATTTCCCGCGCATCGAAGAGATCCTCGGCGAGCAGGGGATCGCTGGCGTTGTTTCCTGAGAACGGACGCAGCAGCATCCACACCGCGATGAGCGCGAACACGACCGTGGCGGCGACGAGCGCAAAGCCCGGGTGCACGCCGAACGCCGGTTTTTTCCGCGTCCCGCGCGCGTCGATGCCTTCGTTCACGTCCGCGAGGAAGCGTCCCCAGTCGACGTCGGCGGACCCTTCGCGGGCGGCGGGGAGGAGGTCCTGCATCAGCGGACGCAGCCGTGCGGCCTCCGCGCGGCAGGATGCGCAGTCTGTGAGATGCGTGCGCATGCGCTCCGCCTCGCGCTCGCCGAGCTTCCCGTCCAGATAGTCGGGCAGCTGCTGCCGGATATTGTTACAGATGTGCTTTGACATGATGTTCGATTTTCCTGACGGCGTGATGATAGTTCGCCTTCAGGCCTCCTGTGGATGTATGCAGAATAGTCGAAATTTCCTCGTATGGCAATTCCTCGAAATAGCGCAGGACGAAGACCGCGCGCTGTTTTTCCGGCAGGGTTTCGATCGCGTCGGTGATCAGTTCGCGCAGCTGCTCGGATTCGAGCTGCTCGGCCGGACCGGGATCGTGTTCCTCGACCGCATCCCCGTGATCCGCGAGCGGAAGGAAGGAACGCAGTTTCGCGCGGCGCAGGTGATTGAGCGTCATGTTCATCGCGATGCGGTACAGCCAGGTGAAAAAGCGCGCATCGCCGCGGAAGCGGTCGAGTTTCTCGTAGGCCCGTATGAAGACCTCCTGCGCGAGATCCAGCGCGTCGTCATGATCGCCGACCATGCGCCGCACGACCCAGTACACGCGCTCCTGATGCATGCGCACGAGCCGGCTGAACGCGGCGCGGTCGCCGTTGCGGCTGGCCGCGACCAGATCCTCTTCGCTCTGTTCCTGCTTCATGGAAGCAAACCTACGAATTTCCGGCCGCGTATCCGACGCTATGGAGTTGCTGCGGTACATCGTCCTCTCTTTGACAGTAATGCCCGAGCGCGGTTTAATTCATCATCCACATGCCCCAATTTTACCAAAATGGCTGGTTTTTCGGCGGAGCATTCTTCTCCGCACAGTTTTAACATATACTAAAAAATATTTTAACTCACCTTAAAATTCTTGTTTTCATGCTGGAAGCATGCTCAGGAGCCTGAATTCAATCAATTGGGTAGTCACTCCCGCCAGGGAGGCAGTTGGATTGTGAGCCATCGCTCTTCCGTTCATATTGCTCCATCCGCCTGATTTTCCTATAATGAACATTCAACACAGCGGCCAGGGCCGCTCATCAGGGTTTTCGACATCAGCGGATGATCATGGAGCAGAAACGCATTCTCGTCACTTCGGCGCTGCCGTATGCCAACGGCGCGATTCATTTCGGTCACCTTGCGGGAGCGTATCTCCCGGCGGACATGTACGTGCGCTACCAGCGTCTGAGAGGACGCGACGTGCTGTATATCTGCGGCTCGGATGAGCACGGCGTCAGCATTCTCATTTCCTCGAAGAACGAAGGCGTGACGCCGAAGGAGATCATTGACCGCTATCACGAAATGAACAAGTCAGCCTTCGAGCGCGTGGGCATCAGTTTCGACAATTACTCGCGCACGTCGCTGCCGGTGCATCACGAGACGGCGCAGGAGTGGTTTGCCGACTTCCGCGAACGGGATCTGCTCACGCGCAGTTCTGAGAAGCAGCTCTATGATCCCGAGGCGCGGATGTTCCTGCCCGACCGTTTCGTCGTCGGCATCTGTCCCCACTGCGGCTACGAGCGCGCCTACGGCGATCAGTGCGAAAATTGCAGCAAGTATTATGACCAGACCGAGCTGATTCATCCCCGCAGCCTGCTCAGCGATGCCGATCCCATCGTGAAGGAGGCCCAGCACTGGCACTTTCCGCTGGGCGACTTCCAGGAGAAACTCGAGGAGTATGTCGCATCGCATGAGAAGGACTGGAAAGACAATGTCCTGCAGCAGGTTCGCTCCTGGCTCAAGGCGAAGCTCAGCGACCGTCCCATTTCCCGCGATCTGACCTGGGGCGTGCAGGTGCCCGGGGAGGAGGAGGGCAAGGTGCTTTACGTGTGGTTCGAGGCGGTGCTGGGATACATTTCCTCCACGAAGGAATGGGCCGCGCGCGAGGACACGCCGGATCGCTGGAAGGAGTACTGGTGCAGCGAGGATACGAAGTATGTCGCGTTCATCGGCAAGGACAATATCGTCTTTCACTGTCTGATGTTTCCCGCCATGCTCATGGCGCGCGGCGGCTACGTGTTGCCCGACAACGTGCCCGCCAACGAATTTCTCAATCTCGAGGGAAAGAAGTTCTCGAAAAGCCAGAACTGGTCGATCGAACTCAAGGAATTCCTCGACGAGTATCCCGCCGATCCGCTGCGCTACACGCTCGCGATGAACATGCCCGAAACGCGCGACAGCGATTTCTACTGGAAGGATTTCCAGGCGCGCAACAACAACGAGCTGGCGGATATCCTGGGCAATTTCGTCAACCGCACGGCGCATTTCACCGGCAAGCATTTCAACCGCACCGTGCCGGAGGCCGGTGTGCTCGACGAGACCGACGAGTCCTTCCTCGCGGAATTCGCGAAAACCGCCGAAATGGTTGCCGCGAATTATGAGCGCTACCGCTTCCGCGACGCGGTGGTCAGCACGATGAACCTGGCGCGCGCGGCGAACAAGTATTTCAACGACCGCGAACCGTGGAAAACGATCAAAAGCGATCCCGCGGTATGTGCCACGACGCTCAACTGCAGCCTGCAGGCGATCTACGCACTGAGCGTGTTCATCGAGCCGGTGCTGCCATTCACCGCGGAGAAGCTGCGCCATTTCCTGGCGCTGCCAGACGATGCGCCGCTGCGATGGGATGGTCCGGCCGAATACCGACTGCCCGCCGGACACAAACTCGGCGAGAAGGTGCTGCTCTTCGACAAGATCGACGACAAGACGGTGGAGGCCGAGACGGCGAAACTCGGCGCGATGGCCGCCGGGGACGAGGAGGAGGAACGCACGTATCCTCCGCTCAAGCCGGAGATCACCATCGAGGATTTCATGCGCCTCGACCTGCGCACGGGCACCATCCGCGAAGCGGAGAAGGTCCCGAAATCCAACAAGCTGATCCGCATCATCGTCGATATCGGCTCCGAACAGCGGCAGATCGTCGCGGGCATCGCCAAGCAGTACAAGCCCGAGGACCTGGTCGGAAAAACGATCGTCATCGTGGCGAATCTCAAGCCGGCGAAGCTTTTCGGGCTCGAATCGCAGGGCATGCTGCTCGCCGGTTCGACCGAGGATACCGGTCCGGTCATTCTCACTCCGCTGTCGGACCTCCCCGACGGCGCCCAGGTCAAGTAGCGGAAAGGAACGTCGATGCGCATCCGCAGCCTGCTGTTCGCCGCCGTCCTCGGCATCCTGCTCGCGTCCTGCGACCACGGACTCGATCCCGCCCTCGCCGATTCCGATCCGGGTTTCGGGGGTACCGTGCGCGTCGACGGTGCGTGGCCGCCGGAGGACAGTGTGCGCCAGCTGCGCGTGGTGGCATTCCGCAACTATCCTCCTTCCGATATTCTCGCTGAAGTGCTGGGCGGCACAGCGGTGTATTCCGATGAACTTCCGTACGGGGAAACGGAGATCGTCTACACCCAGCAGGATGAATCGCTGAACGGCGCTTTCCAGTATGTCGTTGTGGCGCAGAACTACGGCGACGATCTCTTCGCCGACTGGCAGGTGGTGGGCGTGTATACGCGCAGCGGCAATGTCGAGGAGCCCTCGCCGATCGATCTCGGCGCGGGAAGCTACGTGGGCGACGTGGATATCAGCGTGGATTTCTACGACCTCCCGCCGCAGCCGTTCTAGCCGGCATGGATTTCATCGCCGGGGCTGCAGCCGAAACCCTGGGCCACAGCCGTTCTAACAGAGAACTCACTGCAGGGAGTCGTGCTAAGTTGCACGAGGACAGTGTTTTTCTTAGGTTGATTCAACAATAGCGAATCCTCAATCATCCTTTCTCGGACCCTATGAAAGCTGTCATCATGGCGGGCGGATTCGGGACGCGGCTTCGTCCCCTGACCTGCAACATCCCCAAACCCATGGTGCCGATGGTCAACCGGCCCATGATGCTCCATATCGTCGATCTCCTCAAGCAGCACGGCTTCCACGACATCATCTCGCTGCTGTACTACCATCCCAATATCATCCGGAATTTCTTCGGAGACGGGAGCCAGTTCGGCATCACCATGCAGTACATGCAGGCCGAGGCGGATTTCGGCACGGCCGGCAGCGTGCGCAACGCCTTCGAAAAAATTGGCGACGACCGGGTGCTGATCATCAGCGGCGACGTGCTGACGGATTTCGATCTCACCGACGCCGTTCGCTTCCACGAAGAGCAGAACGCCGATGCCACACTCGTACTCACGCGTGTGGCGAATCCCCTGCAGTTTGGCGTGGTCATCGTCGACGAGGACGGCAACATCACGCGTTTTCTCGAAAAGCCGACCTGGGGCGAGGTGTTCAGCGACACGATCAACACGGGCATTTACATTATCGAGAACGAGATCCTGCAGATGATTCCCTACAAGGAGGATTTCGATTTCTCGAAGAATCTCTTCCCGGCGATGATGCAGGAAGGCAAAAAGCTCTGCGGATACATCGCCGAGGGATACTGGCGGGATGTGGGGAATCTCGGCGAGTATCACGAGGCGTCGATGGACTGCGTGACCGAGGAGGTGAAAGTGCGCTTCGACGGGGAGCGGCAGGACGGCGTGGTCGTGGGGGAGGACAGCGTCGTGCCGCAGGACCGCGACGGATGGGATGGCTTCTCGGTCGTGGGACGCAACTCGCGCATCGCCGATACCGCGAAAATCATCAACTCGGTGATCGGCAACAACGTGACGATTCACGATGGCGTCGAGGTGCTGAATTCCGTCATCTGGGACGGCTGCACGCTCGAGGAGTCCGTGCAGATCTCGAATTCCGTCGTCGGGTATGACAGCATCCTTCACGCTGACGCCACGGTGTCGGACAACGTGTTCATCAGCGACAAATGCAATATCGGGCACGGCGCGTCGCTGCTGTCCAACATCAAACTCTGGCCAGAGAAGGTCGTGCAGGACGGCGCCGTGCTGTCGAAGAGCCTGGTCTGGGAGGACAAGTGGCTGCGCGAGCTATTCGCCGACGCGCGCATCACCGGTTCGGCCAACATCGAGATCAATCCGGAATTCGCCGCCAAGCTCGGCACGGCGGTAGGCGCCGTGATGGGCGAGGGTGCGCAGGTACTTGCCAGCCGCGATCCCGACAATGCCTCGCGTATGATCAAGCGCACGATCGTGAGCGGTCTGATGTCAGCCGGCGTCAACGTACAGGATATGCAGACGACGTCGATTCCACTGCAGCGGCAGGTGCTGCGCAGCGGCAAATATGCCGCGGGCTTCCACGTGCGGAAATCCCCGCTGGATAAGCGGTCGATGGACATCATTTTCTTCGATGCCGACGGGCAGGATCTTCCCACGAAACGCACCAAGGCCATCGAGCGGCAGTTTTTCTCGGAGGATTTCCGGCGGGCGAGCTTCGAAAGCATCGGATCGCTGTATTTCCCGGAGCGCACGACGGAGGCGTACCGCGAGCGTTTCCTTTCCACCCTCGATCATGAACTCGTGGCCTCGAAGGCATTCAGCGTCGTGGTGGATTATTCCTACGGTATCGCGTCCTCGATTTTTCCGTACATCCTCGGGAAACTGGGGGCCGAGGTCGTGTCGCTCAATGCCTATATCGACCGCACGCGGATCACGCGTACACGCGAGGAATTCCTTGCCGCGTGCCATCACATTTCCGGGATCGTGCAGTCGCTCTCGAGCAGGCTCGGCATTTTGCTCGACGCGGGCGCTGAGAAAGTGTTTCTCGCAGATGAGCGCGGAAATTTCATTGATGAGGAGCGTGTGCCCGCCATCATTACGCGGATGTTCCTCGAGAGCCGGCGTGTGCGGGGGAATGACGCGAAGAAAATCGCCTGTCCGGTTTCCGCATCCGCCGAGATGGATATCGTTGCGCAGGATTACGGCGTGGAAATTATCCGGACGCCCAACACGCATGGCGGTATGATGCAGGCCGTGCTCTCGGACCCGGAGATCGACTTCGTGGCCGGCACGCGAGGCGGATTCATTTTCCCTGAGTTCCTCTTTGCTGCGGACGCTATGTACAGCGTCGCGAAGATCATGGAAATGATGGCCGTAACAGGCTGGTCGCTCGGCGAGGCAGATGACGCACTGCCGAAACTCGAGCGCGCGTCGCTCGACGTGCACTGTCCCTGGCAGGCTAAGGGCCGCGTGATGCGTCATGCCATGCATGCCTCCGAGGGATTCGAGCGTACGCTCGTCGACGGCATCAAGATTCATCTCGATGCGCGCACCTGGGTGCTGCTCGTTCCGAGCAAGGAGCATGAAATCTTCACCGTGATCGTCGAGGCGGAAAACGCTGATCATGCCGCCGCGCTCGCTTCCGAGTACGAACAGAAAGTTGTTCAATGGCGCGACAATGCGTAAGTTTGAAAGACTGAATCGAGTGCAAACACGACTGACGCACATATGAAGATTACCAGCATACTGACCGAAGACCTGATCAAGGTCAACATTCCCGGCGAGACGAAGGAAGATGTCATCAACGCCATCATCGATCTTGCCGCATCCTCGCAGAAAATCAAGGATGTCGACAAAGTGCGGCAGGCGATTTTCGAACGGGAGAAAATCATGTCCACCGGCGTCGGCAAGGGCTTCGCCATTCCGCACGGGAAGACCGATGCCGTGACCGACATCGTGGCCGCGTTCGGCGTGACGGAAAACCCGATTGATTACCAGTCGCTCGATCATGAACCCGTCCGTCTGCTCTTCCTTCTCATCGGCAAGGACAGCCTCGTCGGTGCGCATATCAAGCTGCTCAGCCGCATCTCCCGCCTGATGAACAAGGAGGAACTGCGCAGCCGTCTGCTGAAGGCGGAAAGCTCCGCCGAGATCCTGCAGATCCTCAAGGAAGAGGAGATGAATTACCTCGACGTGTAATCAATGCGTCGGACGCTTTTCCATACGATCTTTCAGAAAAGGCATGCCGCGGCGTGCCTTTTTCATGCACGTGAACCGCACGCGAAGGTGACATCATGACGTACAAGTCCGTCAAGGGAACGCGAGACCTCCTGCCCGCCGACACGTCGGCCTGGTTACATGTGGAGCATGTCATCCGGACGGTGATGGAGGAATTCCGCTACGGGGAAATCCGCACGCCGGTGTTCGAGGAAACCGCGGTGTTCGCACGCGGCATCGGCGAGGAAACCGACATCGTCGGCAAGGAGATGTACACGTTCGAGGACAAGGGCGGCAGCAGCCTGACCCTGCGTCCCGAAATGACCGCGCCGGTGATCCGCTCGTTCATTCAGCACAGTATGGGGGAGCAGACGCAACTCAACAAGCTGTATTATATCGGACCGATGTTCCGCCAGGAGCGGCCCCAGGCAGGACGTTTCCGGCAGTTCCATCAGTTCGGCTTCGAGTCTATCGGACAGGACAATCCCGCCTGCGACGCGGAAATCATCGCAATGGCCGCGGAGATTTTCCGCCGCCTCGGCATTCATTTCACACTCAAGATCAACTCGGTCGGCGATCCCGTCTGCCGTCCCCGGTACCGCGAAGCCCTGCAGGAATTCCTGCGTGACGTGCACGACGAACTCTCGCCAGACAGCCAGCGGCGCACCGAAACCAATCCCATGCGCGTGCTAGACTCAAAGAATACGCGCGACCGGGAGCTGACCGCCGATGCGCCCGTCATCATCGACTACCTGACTGACGAGTGCCGGGAACATTTCGAGCGGACGCTCGCGTATCTCGATGAGCTTGGCATTTCGTATGAAGTGGATCCGCGGCTCGTGCGCGGATTGGATTACTACACCAAGACGGCTTTCGAATTCGTGAGCACCGATCTCGGATCGCAGGATGCACTCGGCGGCGGGGGACGCTACGACGGACTCGTCGAGCAGCTCGGCGGCAAGCCGACTCCCGCCGTGGGTTTCGCGGCCGGCATCGAGCGCATGCTCATCGTGATGGAGAAGAACGGATACGACTTTCCCGCATCCGAACCCGCTGTGTATATCGTCGGTATGGACGATGAAAGCCGGCAGTGGGCATTCATGAAAGCCATGGAGTTGCGCCGGGCAGGCATCCCCACGGAAATCGACTATGCTGCGCGCAGCGTCAAGGCGCAGATGCGCGAGGCGAACAAGCTCGGCGCGCGATTCGTCGTGCTGGCCGGTGATAGCGAAATGCAGGATGCCGCCGCCCAGGTGAAAGACATGCGCGAGGGCACGCAGGAGTCCGTTGAGTTTGACCGCCTCGCTTCCTACTTTTCCGGGTTGGGTATACACAACGACAATACGGAGACCCGCTGATGTTTCCCCGAATCGACAAGGGCCCCATCGAATACTCGCTGGAAATCTATCCGGCGTTCAATACCGACGAACAGCGCGACTGCATCCGTTTTCATTTCCGCACGACGGAGGAATTCACGCATTTCCGCTATAACATCGCGATCGAGAACGAGGAAGAAAAAGGTCTGCTGCAGTTCGCACTGCGCGGACTCAAGGCCAAGGGCCTGCTTCCCGGAACCGGCGCGGCGGAGACGATGATCGATCTGTTCGATCTCACCGGTTCGTACGATGTGCGCATCTCCAAGCCGGGTGACATTCTCAACAGCTTCCGCATGTCCGTCGGCGAAAAAGGCATGCGCCTGCTCAAGGGCATCGCCGACGAGGACCGCTTTCTGGAGGTGTCGATTCGCAACGAAGAGATGGAGGCGGAATGAGGACAGTTCTGCTGCTGCTTGTTCTGCTGACACAGACCGCGTTTTCGCAGTCCGGTGACGTCGCCGCCAGTGCTGCCAACGATGACATGCAGACGGTCTGGATGCCGGAGGTCACCGAGGATATCCTGGACAACGGCATGCGCGTGATTTTCACGAGCGTAAATGACATCCCCCTCGCGGAAATCAACGTCATAGTAGACGGCGGTATCATGCGTGAGCCGGAGGACAAGCCGGGAGTTGCCTATGTGGTCAATCACATGCTGCTGCGAGGCAGCAAGGATCGCTCGCGCGACATGATCGAGCGGCGGCTGGATCAGCTTGGAAGCATCGTGATGCCCTACGTGCATTACGACTATGCGCAGATATACGCGAAAACTCTCACACGAAATTTCCGCAGCACGCTCGAGGTGATTGCCGATGCCGTGCAGCGGCCGACCTTCCCGGCAGAGCAGCTTCTCGCATTCAAGCAGGAAGCATCCACGCGTCTGGTCCCCTCCACGCGATCAGCCGGGGAACGGGCGACTCTGCAGACGCTGAACGACCTCTGCGGGACGATGACCGCCGTGACGAAATCCATGCTGCCCAGTGATGCCGATGTCTCGGCCCGGGAAACGACAGATCTGCGCGCTTTTCACGAGCAGTGGTACACACCCGCGAGCACGACGCTGATCATCGCGGGAAATCTCGATTTCCAGTTTGTGCGCACGTTGCTGATCGAGCAGTTCGGACGCTGGACCCCGGCGGCGGAGCCCGCTGAAACTGCCGACCCGCTCCCTGCGCGGGCGGAACCCTCCGGTACCATGCAGGTGATCGACGATACGTCCACGACAAAAGGTCTCGCGTACTATCGTTTCGGCACCACCGTGCCCGGACGTGCAGCGCCCGATGCTGCTGCACTGATGGTGATGCACGCGCTGTTCGCGGAAGGCGACTCCTCGCGTCTCCGTCAGGCGATGTGGGGGGAAAATGTGATCAGTCCGACGTTTACTTCATCCCTGGTGTTTTCACGTGAATGCAGTTACATGATGATCTCCGGATCCGCGCCGCCTGTGCTTGCGGACAGCATTGTCTCCGTTACCGAACGGGTCATGACGCAGCTCGCGAGCAATCCGATCAGTGACAGGGAACTGCAGCGCGTGAAGAAATCCCTCCTGGCGGAGAGCCCGCTGCTGTTTTCCTCCAACCGAAACCTGCAGCGACTGCTCAAGGAGGCGGTCGTCTACGGCATCCCGGTGGGAGATGCCATGTGCGCGCGCGATCACATCGCTCGTGTCACTGCGCAGGATGTCAGGCGTGTGGCGGAGAAGGTGCTTCAGCCGGACAACTTCCAAGTGACCGTGATCGGCAAGGGGGATGTGCTTCGTCCCCGCCTTGAGTCGCTGGGCAGGGATGTTCAGGTGATTGAAGTGGAAGAATAAACGGATTCGATGGGAAACGAAAGGGGAGAAAGTGGATCGGGGGTGAGGGTCGTCAAATCAACCTGATCTCAAAATCACCGAGCATTTCGTCAACGCGAACGGTAATTTCCGCGCCTTCGATGTGCAGTGTCCAGCTGTTTTCGTTGAGTGCACTGTGCCCGAGCAACTGCCGCTCTTCTTCGTAGATGAGGCGCATCCAGTGAAAGGCTGTCGGCGAAAGAAGCACCGCGGCGGGAGCGTGGCCGTGAGAGGAGCGGTATTCAAAAATCCTCTCGTGCACCAGCGATATGAGATCGTAATCTTCCATGACTCGTCGAATAACAAAAACCTTCTACCAGTATAACCCCTGAACACCCCGGGATGTTTCATTCCGGAGGGGGAAATCGACATCTCCTTACACGGAAGCCTTTTTCAGGGATTGACGAATACCCGGACGGAATCCCATGCGTCGCCGCGGTTGGAGACGACGACGCGGGTCTTTATCACATGCAACCCCGTGACATTACGGATGTCCCAGTCGTAGGAATAGTACGGCAGGTAATCCGAGTACTGATGCACACCGTCGATATGGAATTCCACATGGGCCTGGCATCCGCATCCTTTTGAAATCTCAGTGAGAATGCGCATGACGCTGTCGCTAACGATCTGGCTGTCTGCCGGCTGCGTGATGCGGACGGAAATCGCGGTGTCGGGAGATGCACTGTCCTCGCAGGCAGTGACATGGAAGATGAGCAGGGTGGCGAACAGAAGCGGCAGCATATGTAGGAGACGCAGTGCTCGCGGGGTGGAATGTGAGGATATCATGAGGCAGCCTTTCTGCGCATTGATTCGAATGCATTCAGGACACGGTCAACAGGGAGGTCACGCATGCAGATATTCCCGATGTCGCAGCTCGTGAGATTACAGGCGAGACAGTCGAGTCCCTCGAGCCGCACCCACGAAGAACGTTCATTCCAGGGCCCCTGAAGGTGCGGATTCGTCGGACCGAAAATCCCGAGTGTCGGCGTCCCGACGGCCGTGGCGATGTGCATCGGTCCTGCATCGTTGCTGATCATGAAATCACAGAGTTTCAGCAATGCGCCGGATTCGCGGATGGTCGTGGGCGGCGGCAGCGTTGCCCCGTGCTTCATCACGGATTGAATTCGCTCGGCGTCTCCGCGTTCGCCCGGTCCCCACAGCACAATGACGTTTGCCGCGAATTTCTCCACGAGCGCGTCGCCGAGCGCGGCGAAGGAATCGAGTCCCCATCGCTTTGTCGACCACGTTCCGCTGGGATTGAGGGCGATGACGGGACCGTCGAGCTTCCTGGCATCTCGAACAACATGCTGCATGCGTTCCATCGCATCGGCGGGCAGAGGAAAGACGAGATGGTCGTGCTCGATGGGAATATCGAGGGCGCGCAGGGTGTCGAGATTGAACTGTGTGTTGTGCACACGGTCAGCCCTGGTGTTCACCTGCGCGTTGTATGCCCATGCGCGTCCGCGGAAGGGATACCCCACGCGAACAGACGCGCCGGTGGCATAGGTCATCTGGGCGGTGCGGGGATTACAAAACAGGTCGAACACGAGATGGTATTTCCGGCGACGAAGCTGGCGGAGGAGACGCAGGTAGGAATCCGATCCCGGTTGAACGATGATGGCGTCGTCGATGTAAGGGTTATCGTGGATGATGTCCGCGGCGGGTTTTTCTGTCAGGAAGTCGATGCGGGCATCGGGGAAGGCGCTGCGGAGATTGGGTGTGACGATGCTGCTCAGCAGCACGTCACCGATGGCCCGCGGTTTGATGACGAGGATGGAGAGATCGGGACGCACGCGAAGTGCCGGGTAGCGGTGCTCCTCTCGGATCAGTCCGGTGCGTCCCATACATCCATCCGTCAGTCGACAGGGTCGAGAACGTTGTTTTTGACCATGTTGCGCATCGAAGGAGGCATATCGCTATTCATGATGGCCATGGTGTCGAGCGCGATGACGAGTTCTTCATTCGTGGGAACAATACCGACGGTGACGCGGGAATCGTCCGTCGTTACGAAGCGTTCCTTTGGACCGCTGGTATTCTTCTCCTTGTCGAAATCGAGACCGAGGTACGAAAGATTACTGCAAACGTGATCGCGTACCAGTTCGCTGTTTTCTCCGATACCGCCCGTAAAGACGATAGCGTCCACACCGTTCATTGCCGCGGTGTAGGCACCGATATATTTTGTCACACGATAACAGAACATCTCGAATGCGATTTTTGCCCGATCGTGATTCTGTTCGGTTTCCTCTTCGATTTCACGCATGTCGCTGCTCACACCTGACACCCCCATAAGACCGCTGTGCTTGTTCAGCAATGTGGTGGCTTCCGCGAGCGAGAGTCCTTCCTTGCCCATGATGTACAGAATCAGCTGCGGGTCGAGATCGCCGGAACGCGTTCCCATCAGTAGTCCTTCCAACGGCGTGAAGCCCATCGTCGTGTCGACGGACTGTCCGTGCTTGACGGCCGCCATGCTGCAGCCGTTCCCCAGATGGCAGGTGATGATCTTCAGTTCGTTGATGGGGCGATCCATAAGCTCGGCCATGCGGTTCGAAACATAGAAATGCGATGTGCCGTGGAAGCCGTAGCGGCGGATTTTATACTTCTTGTAAAACACGTACGGGATGCCGTACAGGAACGCCTGCGGGTCCATCGACTGATGGAACGCCGTATCGAAAACGCCGACCTGCGGAATATCCGGGAGATGCTGCTTGCAGGCCATGATACCGCGGATATTATGGGGATTGTGCAGCGGGGCGAGTTCGATATTGTCGCGAAGCGACTGCATGACCTGATCGGTGATGAGCACGGATCCGGCAAAGTCCTCCGCTCCATGCACGACGCGATGACCGACGGCGTGGATTTCCGATTTGTCCTTGATAACACCGTGATTCTTGCTCAGCAGGACGGCGAGGACGTATTCGATGGCCATGCCGTGATCGAGAATTTCACCGGTGAGCTTGATCGTGTCATTGTCGTGACGCGTATTGGTAAGCAGCGCTCCACTCATGCCGATGCGCTCGACAAGGCCCTTGGCGAGACGGTTTTTTGTTTCTGCTTCGATCAGCTGATACTTGATCGAGGAACTGCCGCAATTGACCACGAGGATATTCGTCATGCCTTTGATACCTCCACTTCATTCTCATTGATGCGATTACCTGACTCATCGTAGCGGAAAAATCCCTCTCCGACCTTTTTCCCGTACTTCTGCTCCCGGACTTTCCGGCGCAGCAGGGGACAGGGACGGTACTTGGATTCGCCGAGTTCCTGGAACATGGATTCCATCCATGCAAGGAGTTCCTCGAGCCCCATCGAATCCGCAAGCTCGAGTGGTCCCATCGGCATATTGTAGGCAAGGCGCATGGCAGTATCGATATCTTCGGCGGAGGCTACGCCTTCCATCAGCACGTACATCGCTTCGTTCAGCATCGGGATAATGACGCGGGTGGTGATGAAGCCCGGGTACTCGTACACCTCGACAGGCGTTTTGCCGATGCTCTGGATGAATTCCCGCGTGTGCTGGAAGGTTTCGTCGCTGGTCTGGAAGGCGCGGATGATCTCGCACAGCGGCGTCTTCGGAACCGGGTGGGCGAAATGCAGGCCGATGATGCGTCCCGGATTCTGCACCGGTTTTGCAATTTTTGTGAGACTCAGCGTGGAGGTGTTCGAGGCGATGATGATGTCGTTGTCACAGATCTTGTCGAGTCTGATGAGAAGTTCCTCTTTGAGATCGAACTGCTCGTCAACGACCTCCATGACGAAGTCCGTGCTGGCAATGTCGTTGATGGACGTTGTCACCTTGATGCGACTCAGCAGCGCCTTTTTTTCTCCTTCGGTCATGCCCCAGCGTTGGATCTCCCGATCCATGTTCTCGCTGAGGCCTTCGAGGCAGAGACGCGCGCGTTCGTCATTCTTTTCGATGATGAGGACATTGAGCCCCTGGGCCGAAAGCGTCTGCGCGAGTCCGCGGCCCATGACTCCGCCACCGACGAGTCCGACATATTCAATGCGGGACGCCGCCGGGGACGAGAGCGTCATTTCCTGTTCGAGATCCTTGAGACTGAAAGGTTGATCTGGCATGTGCGTTACTCCGTTTCGTAGCATGCCGGCCGGACGACGGCCGGATAAAAATGATATCGGGTGCGTGAAGTAGTTGTATGATTTCTCGGGTGAATGGATACGGCGTGATCCACGCACTGCGGGGAGGTTTGCATGACGAGAGGCTGGTGGCGATCCCCGTTGTTCATATCAATACAAAAGTACCAAAGGCTCAGAGGATACACAAGCCTCTTTTTTTCCCATTCGTCCACACGTGGCCCGGTCACGTGTCCGATGAACGCATCATCGACGCGTGCAGCAGGATGCCGACGGCAAACATGCTCGTCAGGAAAAAGGAGCCTCCGTAACTCATGAAGGGGAGTGGGATGCCGATGACAGGAATGATCCCCACCGTCATGCCGACATTGATGAACACATGGAAGGCGAACATCGCGATAATGCCGATCACGGTCAGGCTTGTGAAACGCTGTTCGATTGATCGGGCGAGTACAATGCCGCGGACGATGAGCAGCGCGAAAAGCAGGAGGATAAGTCCGCCACCAATGAATCCGAACTCCTCGGCGGGAACGCAGAAAATGAAATCCGTCCACTGTTCCGGCACGAAACGCAGCTGTGTCTGGGAGCCCTGCAGGTAGCCCTGTCCGTCCAGACCGCCCGCACCGATGGCGACCTTCGACTGGATCACGTTCCACCCGGCGGCGAGCGGCGACGCCGACGGATCGAAGTACACCGCGATGCGGTTTTGCTGGTACTCCGGAAGATGATCGAACAGATATTGCACTCCGAATCCGATGGAGAGATTCAGGGCGAGGAACATCAGCGCGACACCGAGATTCCGCTTCATCACGTAGAAGAGCACCGACACGACGAGGGCTGCGACGAGGAAGTACCAGATGTTCAGAACGGACAGAATGACGACGAGCACGGGAGAGAGCAGGGTCAGCAGCAGCACCATTTCCGCACCGGCCCAGAAAAGCATGGCCAGGAACACCGCCCAGTATACCAGTCCGGTTCCGAAATCGGGTTGCAGAATGATCAGCGCCCATGGAAGGGCAACGATGCCGACGGCTTTTGAAAGGTCGGCGAAGGAGCTCATGCTCGTCGTGCTGTCGCTAAGGAAACGCGCAAGGGCGAAAATTGCGGCGATCTTCGCGAACTCGGACGGCTGGATGCCATAACTGCCGATCCCGAACCATCCGGCATTTCCTGCGATGGTTTTGCCGAACAGCAGCACCAGTACCAGCAGCAGGATCGCCCCACCGTAAAAGATGTACGCACTGAAATGAAAGAAACGGGGCGGAGCGAGCAGAACCAGGGCGATGACGATCATACCCAGAATCACCCAGAAAATCTGCTTCTGAAACTTGATGAAAATCGCCGCGTTGTGTGTCGCGCTGTAGAGCGAGAGAAGTCCGGCGGCAATAAGCAGCAGTACGGGGATCAGAACGGCAAGATCGATGCGACGGAACAGCTGTGCGAAGAATTGTCCGATCATTGGCTGCCTGCCGTTCTCTCCGCCTCGGTGAACGTCTGGCCGGCAGGAGCTTCTTCAGAAGTGCTGTCAGGGGGCGTCGATCGTGGAAGCGGACCGTAGAGATGCCTGCGGATCATGGCTCCGGCGATCGGCGCTGCCGCTGTTCCGCCGAAACCGCCGTTCTCGACGATGACGGTAATGGCGATGGTGGGGTTTTCGAATGGAGCGAACGCGGTAAACCATGCGTGGTCGGGATTGGGAGGATTTTCGGCTGTCCCTGTTTTCCCGGCGACACGCACGCCGCCGACCCGTGCGGCCCAGCCGGTGCCCGATCCATTCACCACTCGATACATGCCGCGTTTGATAATATCGATGACACGACCGTCGATGGGAAGGTTTTTGCCGCGGGGATCCACTGGCTGCTCATCGCCGGTCACCCGGTCGCGGATCGTGCGGACGGCGTGCGGACGATAGTACATGCCGCCGTTGGCAATCGCGGCGGTGTACGCGGCGATCTGCAGTGGGGTGGTGTTGATCTCACCCTGTCCGATACCGAGGTTGACCAGGTAACCAATGTTCCAGCGCGTGCCGTAACGCCTGTTATAATATTCTTCGGTCGGGAGAATGCCGGGACTCTCGTTGCTGATGTCGATCCCGGTCGGCTGGCCGAAGTGAAACATCTGTCCATACTTCTTGAGGTTGTCAAATCCCAGCTTGAAAATAAGCTTGTAGAAAAAGACGTTGCAGGAATGCTCGATGGCGCTGACGACATTGATCGATCCGTGCGCACCGTGACAGCCGAACTCCTGACCGGCCAGCATGTATGATCCCGGACACTGAATGCGCGTGTCGAGGTTGATGATGTCTTCCTGGAGTGCCGCGGCTGCGACGAGCATTTTGAATGTGGAACCCGGAGGGTATGCTGCCATCGAGCATCGGTTGAACAGCGGGGACGCCGGATCCTCGCGCAGGTTGTTCCACACGTCGACGGGAATGCGGCCGCTGAAATCCTGAAGATTGTAATCCGGTGCACTTACGAAGGCAAGTATTTCACCGTTGCGAGGATCCATGGCGACAATGGCTCCGCGTTTTCCCTCCATGAGGCGCTCCCCGTAATCCTGCAGGTCCATATCCACCGTCAGTACGAGATCCGCGCCCTCGCGCGCATTGATATCGGATTGCCCGTGCTCAAAACTCTCTACAACTTTTCCGAGCGCGTTTACCGTATAATATCCGTAGCCTTTTTCACCGCGAAGCACATCCTCGTAATGTGCCTCGATACCATTGAACCCGACAATGTCTCCTGGTTGATAGTACTCGCCGAGCGACTTCAGCAGGCGCGGTGAAATTTCCTTTGTGTAGCCGAGGAGGTGGGAGAGGCGCGGCTTCATCTTATAGACACGGCGGCTCTCGATGACGTAGTTCACACCGGGAAGCAGCGTGCGGTATTCCTCGAGAAGTGAGAGCTGTTCGAAGCGGAGATCGCGTGCGATTTTGACGGGTTCAAAAGAGTTGAGTCCCGCGCGGCTGACACGGTATCGGACGACGTTGGAGTCGATGGCGAAAAGCCGTACAAGGAGGGGGAGGCTGTTCCAGTCAAATTCGAACGGTGTCACCGTCAGTGTATAGCTGGGATTGTTGTCGACGACAAGCCTGCCTTCACGGTCATAAATCAGACCACGCAGCGGATCCTTGGAAATGCGCCGCACGGAATTTTCCTCGGCTTTGCCGCGGAAACGATCGAACTGCAGAAACTGCAGATCATACATGCGGATGAGAAGGACCGCAATCAGGCCAAGGAATATGGTCCCAAGAATGTAAGCGCGTTTTCTGCTTCCGAACGAACTGCGTTCCATCTGTCACTCCACGTACTACACACGCAATCTCGAGCCTGTGCGGGCAAGAATCAAGACAGGAATCGTGCTCACGACAGCCGTGTACACAGAGGTGCCAATGACATGGCGCAGCACTATGGCGGCGATATCGACATCGAGGGTGCGAAAATATGCGAGGGCGTATACGATGCTGTAAATCACCGCGCCGAAGAGCACGATTGTCACCGCTTTGCCGCTGCGGATCAGCAGTGCAGACTTTTCCGGATCCCGGAAAAAACTCATTGCGAAGCCGGCGATCGTCAGCGCGAGTGATGAAATACCGACGACTTCACCGGCATACCCATCGATCAGAAGTCCTGCGGGGAATCCGTACAGCATGGCGGGCGTCGGTCCCTCCCGCAGGCTGATCAACGCAATACCGATCAGCGGGATGGAGGGAGCGACCTCCATGACACGAATGAGTGGTACGATGCTGATCTGAAGAATCACCGTCACGAGAATCAGCAGTGCGTACAGCACGTATGTGCGGACATTCAGCTGTATCAATTCTCCACCGACGAGGGATAAACGCGTTCTTCAAGCTGCATGCGACCGGGATCCTCACGGTAGCGCACGACGAATACACGTTCGAGAGCGGCGAAATTTACCCGGGGCTCGACTTCAATTTCGCTGAACTGGCCACCGTCGCCAGGTCCGATTGAACGGACTACGCCGATCATGACTTCGGGAGGAAAGATATTGCTGTATTCCGACGTGACGACTGTGTCTCCGGGAATGATGTCGGCGGTCCTGGAAACATGCTGCAGCATGAGATGTTCGCCGCCACGCCAGGCAATGAATCCGTCAATGCGCGAACGCTTGACCTTTGCAGTGGCGCGGAAATCGCGGTGCAGCGCCAGCTGGGCAACCGCGTACCCCGGACTCGTCGCAACAATTTTCCCGACGAGCCCCTGTTCGTTGATGACGGGCATATTGACGGCGATGCTGTCATCGCTCCCCGCATCGAGCGTGATCATGTTCTGGCCCAGTGCAAGATTCTTCCCGACGATTTCCGCCGGGACGAGCGGGTAGGATTGGCGTTCACGGAAACCGATTTTTCGACGCAGCTCGAGGTTTTCCTGCCGGAGACGGCGCAGCTGCATGACTTCCTCCATCAGCGACACATTGACATCCCGAAGTGCTTCGGCGTCCTGCGCGGTCGTAAACAACCCGGCTGCCCAGCTCGAGGAAGCCTGGACAGATGCGAGCGTCACGATGGAAAAGGAGCGCAGAACCTGGACGGCAGCGCTGTCACTCTGCGCGATGAGCAGGATGGAAAAACCGGACAAGATCGTCAGGACGATATAGTCGCGGAAGAGTTGTAATAATCCGAGAAGTGTTCGCACGGGACATCACTCGACGATTCCTGGCTCAATACTTCTTGCCTTTCATGATGACCTCTCCATAATGGTGCAGATTTTCCATGATGGCACCGGTGCCACGCACGACTGCGGTCAGCGGATCCTCTGCGACGTGAACAGGGAGGTTGGTTTCCTTGCGAATGCGGGCGTTCAGCCCCTTGAGCAGCGCTCCGCCGCCTGTCAGCATGATGCCGCGATCAAGGATGTCCGCGGCGAGTTCGGGCGGTGTGCGTTCGAGCGTGGTCTTGACGGCCTCGACGATTGCGTTGATCGGCTCTTCGAGCGCTTCGCGAATTTCCACACTCGAGGCCTCGACGGTAGTGGGGAGTCCGCCGACCAGGTCGCGTCCCTTGACGCGCACGACGAGCTCCTGCTTGAGGGCGACCGCGCTGCCGACTTCACATTTGATGATTTCCGCCGTACGCTCGCCAATGAGCAGGTTGTGACTTTTCTTGAAGTGCTGCATGATGGCGCTGTTCAACTCATCACCCGCGATGCGGATCGACTCTTCCTGTACGATACCGTTCAGGGCGATGACGGCGATCTCGGTAGTTCCACCGCCGATATCGATGATCATATCACCGACCGCCGCGTCAACGGAAAGCCCGATGCCGATGGCGGCGGCCATGGGTTCGGCGACGAGATACACTTCCTTCGCGCCTGCATGCTCGGCGGCATCGCGCACTGCACGTTTTTCCACTTCGGTGATGCCGCTCGGGACGGAGATGACGATGCGCCGGCTGGGAATCCAGCTGTTCATGATTTTCTTGATGAAGGCGCGGAGCATGCCCTCGGCAATCTCGAAGTCAGCGATGACACCGTCTCGCATGGGCCGGACGACCTGCAGATCACGGTGCGTCTTGCCCTGCATCTCCCGGGCGTCATTCCCGATGGCAATGATTTTTTTTGTGTTTTTGTCAAAGGCCACGATGGAAGGCTCGCTGAGCACAACGCCTTTCCCCTTGACCCACATCAGTGTGTTCGCCGTCCCGAGGTCGATGGCGATATCATTTGTGAAGAGACTGAACAGACCCATAAATGCTCGTATTCGTCAGTGCTTGAAATGTCGGGTGCCGGTGAAGACCATCGCGATGTTGTGTTCATCCGCAGCAGCAATCACTTCCTCATCACGTACGGAACCTCCGGGCTGAATGACGGCGGTTGCGCCGGCGCGGACGGCTTCGAGAAGGCCGTCCGCGAAGGGGAAGAAAGCATCTGATGCTACCACCGAACCATCGAGGGAGAGGCCGGCATTTCCGGCTTTCATCACGGCGATGACGCTCGAGTCGACGCGTGACATCTGTCCGGCACCGATGCCGAGTGTCCGATGATCGTCTGTGTAGACGATGGCGTTGGACTTCACGTGCTTGGCAACGCTCCAGGCGAACCGCATCGCGTTCATTTCCGCATCACCCGGTTGGCGTCTGGTGACCACCTTCCACGAGGAGACCTGCTCTTCCGCAGAATCGGCCATCTGACAAAGATAACCATTTCCAATGGATTTCATCTGCATTCTCGCAGGCGTTCCTCCTCCGCGGCGGATGCGTATCAGACGGCGGTTTTTCTTCCGCCGAAGGATGTCCATTGCATCGTCGGCAAAGGACGGTGCCATGATGACTTCGGAAAACATGTCGTTGAGCTTTTCCGCGAGGCGAATGTCAATCTCGCGGTTGAAGGCAATGATACCGCCGAATGCGGACATCGTGTCAGTTGCAAGGGCCTGCTCATAGGCCGCAACCAGGTCTTCTCCTGTCGCACATCCGCAGGGATTGGTGTGCTTGATGATCGCGGCGGCGGGTGCGGAGAACTCTGCGATCAGCGCCGCGGCGGCGTCGATGTCCACAATGTTGTTGTAGGAGAGTTCCTTGCCGTGCAATTTTTCGAAATCGGAGAAGAAGTCACCGTACAGGGCCGCTGATTGGTGGGGATTTTCACCATAGCGCAGCTGTCCCCGCATCGATTCGGAGATCAGAAGATGATCCGGGAGCGATGCGGCCGCGTCTGCATCGCCGGAAAGGTACATGGCGATGGCGTGATCGTAATGCGATGTCAGTGCGAACACTTTCGCGGCGAGCCGCTGGCGGGTTCCCAGCGAGGTGGTGCCCGTATCGCGGATTTCCGCCGCCACTGCATCATAATCCGCCGGATCACTGACAACGACAACCGCGTCATGATTTTTCGCGGCAGATCGCAGCATTGCGGGACCGCCGATATCGATCTGCTCGATGCACTCGCTGCGCGAGGCACCCGCGCTGACGGTATTCTCGAACGGGTACAGATTGATGACGATGATATCGATCGGCTGAATGCCCTGCTCCTCGATCTGACGGAGATGACTCTCCTGATCCCGGCGGGCGAGCAGTCCGCCGTGCACGGCGGGATGGAGGGTTTTGACCCTGCCGTCGAGCATTTCCGGGAAACCGGTGATCTCCTGTACCTGTCTGACGGGCAGTCCTGCCTTGCTGAGCACGGACCAGGTTCCGCCGGTGGAAATCAGTTCGACGTTCTGCTCGGCGAGAAATCGAGCGAAATCGATGATGCCTGTTTTGTCGTAGACGCTCAGCAGAGCACGCCTGATGTGCTGCATACTTCCTCGATTATTGAATGATGGCCTTGCCATTTTCGATGTTGACCCGGTTCTCGGCGAAGAGTTGAAGGGCACGGGGAAAGAGACGATGCTCGACTTCAAGCACGCGACTGGCAAGGGTTGAAGCGGTGTCATCCTCAAGGACGGGAACACACTCCTGCATGACGATTGGTCCGCGATCGTATTCTTCATCGACCACATGCACCGTAGCGCCGGAAACTTTGACTCCTGCCGCGAGTACGGCCTCGTGCACGTGACGTCCATACATCCCCGCACCGCCGAATGCGGGCAGGAGGGCAGGGTGGATATTCAGCATGCGGTGTTGGAATGCACGCACAACGGCGGGCGGAACGAGTTTGAGATAGCCTGCCAGGGCGATGCTGTCAGCTCCGTGCTCTTCGAGAAGTCCGAGGATGGCTGAGTCCGTGTCATCGGATCGATGGGAAATGACGCCTGTGGGAATACCCTCAGAGGCCGCCCAGTCGAGAGCCGGAGCATCCGGGCGGGAGCCAAGCACCAGACAGATGCGGGCATCCAGCGTGCCCAGCACGATGGCGTCATGGATGGCACGGAGATTTGATCCTTTTCCCGATACAAATACAGCGATATTCAGCATATGTTCCTGTCCTCGCAGAATATTCAAGTTACGGAAAATGGCCATCTCAGTCAACGCGCGAGGGGGAACCGTCGAGGTACGTTCTGCTGTTCTACTGTCGGATTGTACAGTCATGTTTATTCGGAGTATTTATGAAATCCTTCGTCGGTCGTGAAACAGAACTGTTTGATTTCATGCGTGACCAGGGCTATGGCGTCTACCACCTGAGTAATGTGTTCCTGCGGGATATTCAGTACGCCGTGCGGGATTATCATCGTGTGCATGAGCGGAAGGATATCGGTACCCGCGCATCCGATCGTATCGCGCGCGAACTTGTTGACGACCTTGAAAAACGTGAGATTTTGCGCAGACAGGCTGAGAAAACCTGGGTGCTTTACGATGAGCGATACCGCTTGCCATCCCAGAAAGAACAGGAAGATAGCGAGGCTGCGACGGAGAAAGAAGAGACGAATGCCTGATTTCCGCATTCGCCTGTTCTGGATGGCATTTGGAGTTTATCTGTTATTTATATTAAGTTTAAATATGAACGTTGGACGATACATCAGGAGTTGAATTATGAGCGAGCAGACTGCAGATACAATCGGTGAAATCACGCTGACTGACAAGGCAGCAGCCGAGATTGCGAAGATCCGCAGTGAAAACAGTATTCCCGATGAGTATTTTCTCCGAATCGGTGTCAAGGGGGGCGGATGTTCCGGTCTGACCTATTCCCTCGGCTTCGACGGAGAGAAGCGCGACAATGACGAAACGCTGGTTCTCAACGGTGTTGACATCATCGTCGACGGAAAGAGCCTCTTCTACCTCGACGGCACTGAACTTGACTATACGGACGGACTGAACGGAAAGGGCTTTGTTTTCAACAACCCGAATGCCGTTCGAACCTGTGGCTGCGGTTCCTCATTCGGCGTTTGATCGCAGGCACATATCCGTCGTCATGAACCGGGCGCCATGTTTTTGTAGCATGGCGCTTTTTTTGTCCGATAGCTAAACTTATTGATGAAGATGTGTGTTGTTCTGATGGTACAGGGAGGTAAATCGAACATACATATAACCGTTACTCATCAGAAGGAGCATACATGTCTTACGAGTGGAAATTCAATCCCCGTCCCTATTCCGATGAAGAGGCAAAATCGCTGCTGAAAGATGTCGTCTCCCCGGAGACTTCGGACTGGCATTACAACAAGCATCACAAGGGCTATGTCGCAGCACTGAACACCATCGAATCAGGGCTCGAAAAAGCTGACCGTTCGGCTGCGAATGGCAATTACAGCGAGATCGGCGAACTCAAGCGCCGGCTCACCTGGAATCATTCCGGTGCCCTGCTGCACGATCTTTACTGGGACAATATGGGCGGTGACGGCAATATCGATGCCGCACCCGAAATCAAGAAGGCGATCGAGGAGAATTTTGGTTCATTCGACGCCTGGAAAGAGGATTTCAAGGCGGCAGCCTTCTCCGCAAAACTCAGCGGCTGGGGGTTGCTGGTGTGGGATCAGCTGTATTCCGGCCGTCTGCTGAACGTGCTGGTCGACGAACACCAGTACGGCGCGATCTGGGGTGGCATTCCCCTGATTGCCTGTGACGTGTTCGAGCATGCGTACTACCATAAGGATGGTCCTGGACGCGCTGCCTATATCGACAACTTCCTGAATTCCCTGCACTGGGGACGCATCAACGAGCGTTTCAAGAAATTCGCAAAATAATTGTCTTCCAGATCCGGAAGAATGTTGAAACGTATCCCGCTGAAACGGGATACGTTTTTTTATTGTGCCGGCTCAATGAGAAGTGCTTTCAAGAAGGGCGTTTTCAAGCGCCTCCGGATCGGTAAGCAGGGTCCGCGCAGTCCGGATGGCATCATCATCCGCGATGGCGTCCTGAATACCGGCGCGCTCGCCGGAGAGCTGATAGATGAACTCCTGCCGCAGCATGCGATGCAGAAGATCCCAGCTGCGCGTGAACTCTGCCGCGATGGAACGCCGGAACGCGCCGCGAAATTCGTCGATACTGCGCATGGCTTCCGCGGGAAGACCATACTGATGCGCATGCTTCTCGAGCCGATTCAGTTCTGCCGCAAGCGCTGATTCCGAACAGATCGAGGCCGAGTCATAGAATTCACGGAACGATCGCTTCACCGCTTCGGAGATCTCGGGCACGGCTGTGTGACCGTGACGGTTGATCTGCTGTACGACGAAATGAAAAATGGCGTCCTGTTCGTCAATACAACGCAGTGCAGCGGGAAGTGTATCATTGCGCACGTGAATGTCCGGTCGGATGCCGTTGGACTGCAGGAGAGGGCGTGACAGCCGCTGGGAATAAAAAATTTCATTGTCAGACGTGCTCTCGGGTGTAACCGTTGCTCCATTGCGGTATTCAAGCCGCTGGATGCATCGTCCGGAAGGGATGTAGTACCGCGAGGTTGTCAGTTTGAGCGTGGCATTATGGCTGAGCGGCACGAGTGTCTGAACGAGTCCCTTGCCGTATGTGCGATCGCCGATGATCACCGCGCGGTCCAGGTCCTGCAGGGCGCCCGCAACGATTTCCGACGCGCTCGCGCTGCGCCTGTTTACGAGCACGGCGAGAGGGACATCCTCGCTGATCGCCGGTTGACTGCTCCGGTATGAGCGGGCGTATGCGGGTTGCCGCCCTCGCATTGATACAATCGGCGTGCCGGGAGCGACGAACTGGTCGACGAGTCCGACCGCCGCCTCCAGAAGGCCACCGGGATTGTCCCGCAGATCGATGATCACCCCACGCACATCTCCCTCGCGAAAGGCCTGCTGCAGGTACGATCGCACACTGTCGGCACTGCTTTTCGTGAACCGGCTGACGCGCAGGTAGAGGATCTCGTCATTGAAGCGCGCTGCAAAGGGGAGCGGGTCGAGCAGCACCTTTCTTCGCCGCACGACAAGATCAAGGGAATCGCTGACCCAGGGCCTGCGTACCACCAGATGGACCGTCGTCCCGGGCTCACCGCGCAGCAGGGGACGAAGGTCTGTTACCGCTTCATCGGCCAGGGATACACCGTCGACACGCAGAATAACATCGCCGATCCTGAGATTGGTGAGCGGTCGCACCTCCTCATAGATATAACTGACAACATGCGTCCCGTTTCTCTGACGTACCTTGATTCCCAGCCCTCCATAGCTGCCGCGTGAAAGTGCATCGACCTCACTGTTCTCGCGTTGCTCGATGAATTCCGCATAGGGATCAAGCGTGCTGAGCATTCCCTTGACTCCCGCGCGCAAAAGCTCATCGGCGGAAACTTCCTCAACGTATTCCGTCAGAATCTGGCGATAGACCGAGCCGATGAGATCGAATCCGCGCAGAATGCTCTGTGTCGTATCATTGACCGCGCCGATAAGCAGCAGGGCGGCCGGAACAAGAAGCAGCAGGCGTCGGCGATATGCGGAACGTGTCTGTTTCATGGTGTTGCGTTCGTTGCGTCGGTGGAGGAAAGGCGGTTGCTGACGGCAGTCCAGATCATATCCGCAATGACGTCGACCGCGAGCATGCCGTCGATACGAATGAAGCGGAAGGCATGTTCCTCGGCGAGTCGCAGATAACCGTCACGGATGCGTTCGAAAAAGGCTCGGTTCGCGGCCTCCATTCGGTCAATGGTGCGGTCGGGCTTGCTTCGGCGCTCGAAACTCGCATCGACGGGAATATCGATGAAGAACGTGAGATCGGGAACAAGTCCGTGCGTCGCGATGCGGTGGACGGCCTTGATCGCTTCAATGTCGAGACCGCGACCGAATCCCTGATAGGCCGTGGAGGAATCGTGGAAGCGGTCGGCGATGACATGAACTCCGGATGCGAGCGCAGGAAGAATTTCCTCCTGTACGAGCTGGGAGCGCGATGCGGAAAACAGCAGAAACTCTGTGACGTCGTCCATGGCGTCATGGGCGCGGTCGAGGAGGATGGCGCGGATTTTTTCCGAGATCTCTGTGCCGCCCGGTTCACGCACCAGCCGCACACGTTCGCCATTCGTGCGCAGACGCGTTTCCAGCAGACGGATCTGCGTGGATTTGCCGGAAAAATCGATGCCTTCAAACGTAATGAACATACTACTCTTTCGGTGTCCGATCAGGATCGAGGGTGAAATGTACGATGAACTTCCTTGAGATACTCACGATCAACATGTGTATAGATCTGTGTTGTGCTGATATCCGCGTGGCCAAGCATTTCCTGAACCGAGCGCAGATCCGCCCCGCCTTCGAGCAGGTGGGTTGCGAAGGAATGACGAAAGGTGTGAGGATGCACATCCATCGCGATTCCGGCTGCCGCGGCATATTTTTTCGTGATGGTCAGTATGCTCATGCGGCTGAGTCCGCCGCCGCGGTGATTGAGAAAAAGCACCGGGGTGGGACGATTTCGGCGCTGCAGCTGCGGACGTACAAGCGTGAGATATTCCAGTGCCCAGTGGGCTGCCACGGAGCCAAGAGGTACGATGCGTTCCTTGCTGCCTTTCCCGAAGATACGCACGAGTCCCTGCTCGAACAGCAGTTGATCCACCCGGAGTGACGTTAGTTCACTGACGCGCATTCCCGTTGCATAGAGTGTTTCGAGAATGGCCCTGTCGCGGAGTCCGAGCTTTGCCGCGGTGTCGGGCTGTTCCAGTATCAGTGCCACTTCATCCTGCGTCAGAACGAGCGGCAGGTTTCTTGTCAGTGAAGGAGCATCGAGATGTTCGCTCGGATTCGATGCCGCAAGACCTTCGCCGAGAAGAAAGCGGTGGAAGTGCCGAATCGCTGAAATTGCCCGCGCCATCGAGGCCGCGGCCAGGCTCGCCTTCTTCAGGCTGGCGAGAAAGCCCGTGATGTCGTCCAGACTGATTTCCGCGGGGCGCTCAATGCCGCGTTTTTCATGCAGCCATTCCGCGTAGCGCCGGACATCAAGCACGTAGGCATGAATGGAATGGTCGGAAAAGCCGCGCTCTATCGTCAGGTAGGTTTTGAAGCCCGAAAGGGCGGTCTTCATCCCCGGATGCATCAGAAGGAATCCAGCTTCTTGATCCGCTGCAGAAGAGCCTCTGTCGTGGACGGAAGGTTCAGCAGCTTGGATGTGCGTTCGGCGACTTTCTTTGCCGCCGCGGCCTCCTCTTCACTCGGGTACTTGATGCGACTGTGATGAATGCCCGTGAGGATGTTGAGGAAGCTCTGTTTTACCACGGTCAGTTCGCGGAATGTCAGGTCGCAGTTTTCCAATTCACCGTCTGCCAGACGCTTCGCGACGATATTGTCGATGAGGTCGCGGATCTTGTCAATCGTGGGCTCGTCGATTGCACGCGTCGCGGCCTCGATGGTATCCGCCAGCATGACAATGCCGGTCTCCTTTGAGGTCGGCTTCGGTCCCTCGTACTGGTAAAGCTCCGGCGGTACGTCCTTTTCCGAGGATGATTTTTCCTTCTCGTAAAAATACGATACAAGCGTCGTTCCATGATGGGCGGGAATGAAGTCGATGACGCGATCGGGCAGGTCGTACTCTTTCGCAAGTTCAATGCCGCGGAGGACATGGTCAATGATCTTTCTTGCACTTTCGCGCGGTTTCAGCTGGTCATGAACGTTCTGATTGCTGATCTGATTCTCGACAAAATATTCCGGTTCGAGCATCTTTCCGATGTCGTGATAATAGGCACCCACGCGTGCGAGTGTCGCGTTTGCGCCAATGGATGTCGCCGCCGCCTCGGCGAGTGTGCCCATCACGATGCTGTGGTGAAACGTACCCGGTGCGCGCGAAGAAAGATCTCGCAGCAGCGGGTGATTGAAATCCGACAGTTCGAGCAGTGTCAGGTCCGTCGTGATACGAAACACCTTCTCGAAGAAAATAAGCAGTCCGAAAGTGATAACGGGCGAGAGGACGGAATTTGCCAGCGCGTAACCCGCCTCGACGACCATGTCCAGGGGAGGGACGGACCGTTGAAGGCCATAGATCAGGATCGTGAATGCGTAGCCGAGGAAAATAAAGGCCAGTGAGCGGAAAATCTGCGTTCGGTTTTTTATATCGCGGACCGTATAGATGGCGAGAGAACCGGCGACGATGGATGCCAGAATGATGGAGTATTCATTGCCGCGGAGTGCGCCGACAAGGAAAGATATTGCAACCGTCGTGTAAAACGCCACACGCGAATCGAAGATGACAGTCAGAAGCATTGCGGCGGCGGGCACGATAATCAGGTATTGAACAGGGCCGCTCACCGGCAGCGTCAGCGTCAGATAGGCCAGGAAGGCGATCAGCAGGATAATGACGCTGATCAGCAGCAGTCTCGAATTATCACCGATGATACGTTTCCGGAAAAGCGACAGGTATATCACCGGCAGAAACAGAATGGCGATCGTGTGTCCAATGCGTCCGATGTACTGGAGTACCTCGTTCGTGTCTTCGGATTTTTCCGCTTTCACGCGCATATAAGAGTCGAGCTTTGCCTTTATCTCGGGCGTGACCGGCTCATGCCGGCTGATGATGCGCTCGTTTTCCTTGACAATACCCGTCGTGCGCATCACGTTGTTCATCGCGGCCTGAATGGCGAACTGCGTTTGCGCATGGTTGTAGATGATGTCGGGTCGCATCAGGGGAAACGTCAGGGCTTCGAGAAAATCGACAAGAGCGCTGTCGGCACCGAATGCGTTCCCGAACCGTTCCTCCATGACCTCGACAACCTGTCCGCGGTCATAGAATTCCTTCATCGGCTTTCGCAATTCCGTCGTGCTGTCGATTCTGATCGCGAGAACGTCCTGCTGGAAATCGTCCTTCTCACGGTCGAGAAATCCCTTCTGATACACGTGCCGTACAGCCGCAAAGAGAACGTCCCTGATCCGGCCCACGGAGGGACCGCTGCGCTCATTGCTCTGCAATTCCAGCCAGAAACGCCAGTGCCGATTGGAGAGAAGGACAGGGTAGCGTGCACTGCGCGCATTGACGCGGCTGAGGCTGTCGGCGAGTTGCCTGATGGCGGTGGCACGACCTCTCCGCGGAAGTACCTCCGTCACGCGCTGCGCATTCCGCGTCAACATGCTGAGCATCCGTTCAAGAGAATCCGCAACCGCTGCTTCGATGCCGGGATACCGGTCGAAGCTCGGCGGCGTATTCATCGCCGCTTCGCGACGTTCCTTCTCCACGATGGCGGGATCACGGTAAATGGAGAACGAGAACGGTGCAATCAGGTCATCCTCGATCCAGATATCGCCTTCTTTGTACTCGTACTGATAGGCAAGACCTCGCGGGAAAAGGAGGGATATCACGCCCACAAGCACCACCGCGAGCGCGATCTTGGCGGTCATGCTCGTCTTCAGGAACTGTCCAATACGCGCTGTGCTGGACTGCTTTTTCTCGGTTGTCTCTTCCATCTCTCGTCTCAAATCAGCGGGTCCGTGGATCTCGACGCAATATCATCCGGAAGAATTCCGCGGCGCCGCCTTCATCGTTGTTTTTCTGCATGATAAAATCCGCTTCGGCGCGGATGGCATCATTGCCGTTTCGCATGGCGGCGGACACTCCAGTGAATTTACACATTTCCAGATCGTTTGTGTAGTCACCAATCGAAGCAGACTGTTTTCTGTTCAGGTGAAGCTCGGAGAGAACCGCGCGAACTCCGGTTGCCTTCGTGACATGGCGAAGCCGCACTTCGATGTAATACCGGTCTGTTCCGCTGCCACTCTGATACGTGACGCGCTGCAAGCGGGGACCATATTTACGTGCCAGAGTCACGGACAGTTTCTGAATCGATCGGTATGGGCCGCCGGCACAGAGGGCGACCGCATGCTCGGCATAGGGTTGCAGCGATTGTACGCGATGGATCTCTTCTTCACGCGCGCGGAGATAGCGCGGGAGCACCGGGACTTCATCCAGGCTCATCGTTCCTTCTGCGGTAAACAGCGTCCAGCTCAGCGAGGCCCCCTCCACCGTATGCTGCAGTTGTTCCATGACCTTGAAGACACTGGAAGGCAGAGGGTGCTGATCGAGTACGGTACCGTCAACGCGCCTGACGAGGGAACCATTCAGGGAGATGACCGGTGCATCGGGATCGAGAACTCTCGCGTACTGTCTGGTGAAGCCATCGGTGCGTCCCGATGCGAGAATCAGCCGGATTCCGCGACGCCGCAGCGCCTGCGCATGCTCTGTGACGGCAGGATGGATTTCGTTTTGATTGGTGAGCAGAGTTCCATCGAGATCACAGAATACACAGCGGACAGAAGAAAGACGTTTCCTGCGAGAGCTTCGGTTTTCAAACAGGCGAATCATGATGTGCTTTTTTCTCCATGCGGATCAGCAGGTACCATATCAACGGCGCTGTCGTACCCGCGACCATGGCCCAGAGAAGTATATCGATTGCTTCTCCGAAAAAGATCTCAGATGAAAGGAAAAGTACGGAATAGATGAGAATTACCCCAAGAATCCAGCTGAGAAACCGGTATCCCATGGTCCGGTCAATACCGATTTCCGGATGCAGCGTGCGAAGCGGTCCCCACAGTCCCGAGGGTCGCACGCGACGGTAGAATGCGGAAAGGACATGCGTCTCCGTAGGACGTGTCACTGCGGTAATCAGCACCCATGCGACTGTGGTGATGCCGACAATAGTGAACATGGAGGCGGGGAAGTCAATCGTCGCTGTTGGATTGAAGATATTGAACACCAGGATGCCGGCGTACACCAGGGCGGGAATGATGGTCGCGGCAAGTTCGCTCCATGCATTGATGCGCCACCAGTACCAGCGCAGCAGAAGCACGAGTCCGAGTCCGGCACCACTTTCGAGAATAAAGCGCCATGCCCCGGCAATGCTGTCGATGAACAGCGTAAGGACGAGGGAAAAGGCCATCAGAAGCACGGTCGTGACACGGGAGGCAAGCACATAGCTTTTCTCATTTTTTCCACGGGCGACAAACCGCCGCCAGAAATCATGAATGAGATACGACGTTCCCCAGTTCAAATGCGTGGCGATGGTCGACATGTATGCTGCGAAGAAGGCCGCAACCATCAGCCCCTTCAATCCTGCAGGCAGGAAATCATTCATCGCATAGATGTACCCCATCTTCGGATTCACTTCCGTCAGCTGAGGATAAAGAAGCAGCGCGGCGAGTCCGACGAGAATCCATGGCCAGGGACGAATGCAGAAAAAGGCGATCTGAAAAAAGAGGACGGAGAAGAAGGAGTGACGTTCATTCTTGGTACTCATCATGCGCTGTGCGACGTAGCCGCCGCCGCCCGGTTCAGCTCCGGGATACCAGGATGCCCACCACTGGACACCGATGTATGCGATGAATGCACCTGCGGAAAGAGCAAGTATTCCGCCCGCACCTTCCTCGACGGAACCGATGACCGGCAGAACGCGCAACGTCCCTTCCGGCAGAGCCGCTTTCATGCCTGCGACGCCGCCGACCGTTGGCGCGTCGAGCACGAGTATCGCGAGGATGATGCAGCCGGCCATTGCAATGAAAAACTGGACGGCGTCGGTCACCGCCACGCCCCAGAGTCCGGAGAGGGAGGAATAGATGGCGGTAAACAGCATCGCGGCGCCGATATACCAGAACACGTCTTCGGGCGCAACGCCGAACATGCCTTCGAGGATGGTCGCCATCGCAACATTGACCCATCCCATGATGATCGCGTTCATGAACAATCCGAGATAGACGGCGCGGAATCCGCGGAGGAAAGCCGCCGGTTTCCCGGAATACCGCAGCTCGATGAATTCGAGATCCGTCATAATGCCGGCGCGACGCCAGAGATGGGCGAAGAAAAACACAGTGAGCATCCCGCCAATCGCCATGTTCCACCAGAGCCAGTTCCCGGCAATGCCGTTTTCCGCCACCAGTTCGGTGACCGCAAGCGGCGTGTCCGCGGCGAAGGTCGTGGCGACCATGGAGAGCCCGGCCAGCCACCAGGGCAGATTTCTGCCGCTCAGGAAGAACTCCTCGGTGTTCTTTCCTGCGCGCCGGGCGTAGTATCCGCCGATGACAATGGTGAAAAGGAAGTATGCAGCGAGGATGACCCAGTCGATCGAACTCATGCGGACTGCGCCCTCCCGGATGTGCCGCGGAACAGATGGTCCGTGATGAATGCAGCGACGAGGGTCAGGATGCAGCCGCTGATGGTGTACCAGGTCCATGCAAGCGGAGTGAACAGGATCACCGCGCCGTTGCCAACGATCCCTGCGATAAAACCGATGGCAGCGGCGCGGGAGCTGAAACGGCGGGGAAGAAGGGTCAGGATAAACAGACCCAGCAGTCCGCCATAGGTATACGAGGCGATACTCAGCGCGAGTTCGACGACGGTCTGCGGCGTGCGGATGAATAGCAGTGCGACGAGCAGAAGAATGATACTCCAGAACAGTGCGAGCACGCGTGACCATTTGAGTGCCCGCTCCCCGGAAAGCGGTGTACCGCGAAGGGGGATGACAAAATCGAGCATGGATGAAGAACTCAGTGCACTGATGGAACTCGAAAGCGTTGACATGGCGGCGGCCAGGATGCCGGCGACGATCAGTCCGGTGATACCGGGCGGAAGCTCACGCAGAATGAACACGGCGAACACTTCGTTGGCTGTGTACCGGGCATCGCCGAGGTACTGTGTGAGCATCGCGCCGATCAGCAGGAACAGTCCGAACTGCACAAACACCACGACACCGGAAAGCACCATCGCGCGGCGTGCCGGCCGTGGACTTCCGGCTGTGAGGACGCGCTGCACGATGAGCTGGTCGGTGCCGTGTGATGCCATCGAGAGCACCGCGCCTCCGATGAGTCCGCCGGCGAGCGTGTACGGCTCCTTAAAGAAAGATTCCCATCCGGCAGCCGGAAGCAATTCTACAACGCGCAGCTTCCCCGCATCCGCCAGCGACGAAAGCTGTTCGAACAGACCTCCCGGCAGCAGTGAACTGAGAACGGAAAGGGAAACAACCGCGCCGAAGATGTAAATGCCCCACTGGACCACATCCGTCCAGATCACAGCACGGATGCCGCCGAAGTACACGTACAGCAGCGTCAGCACTGTAAGCACCGCCATTGCGACGAGGTAGACCTCGAATATGTCCGCACCGGGGAAGAGGCCGAATCCCTCCATGATCAGCGCCAGCGGAATTGCTGTCGTGTAGAGACGGACCCCGTCGGCGAAAAGACGGGTTCCCATGAATACTGCCGAGGCGGTACGACGCAGGGCGGGACTGAAACGCCGTTCGATGACGGCGTACGCGGTGGAAAGTTCACCCTCGAAATATCGGGGAATCAGGAATGCGGCCACCGCAATGCGTCCGATGACGTATCCCATGGCGAGCTGCAGAAAGACAAGCGATCCCGCGTAGGCCACGCCGGGAAGGGAAAGGAAGGTGAGGGCGCTTGTCTCGGTGGCGACGATGGTGGCAGTGACCGCCCACCAGGGAATGGCGCGGTCGCTGATGAAATAGTCGTGCGCGGATCGCTGTTTGCCACCCATGAAAACACCGAACAGTGCAATGCCGGTGAGGTAGAGGATGACGACGATTCCGTCAATGAGCGAAAAGGTCATAGGCGGCCGGAGTGTTCCGTGATGGCTGGCGCTTCCTTACTGGCAGCGCATTGCGCGTGTGCCTTGCGATCAGTCTTCGATGATGAGGTCCCGCGCTTCTTCGACGGAACCGACGAGCGGGATGATGTCGGTCAGTTTCGCGATCTCGAACAGGGAGCGGACTTTGCCGTTCACATCGACGACAATGATGCCGCCGTCGCGCTCACGAAGCTGACGCTCGGCGAGCAGGATGGCGCTGAGTCCGCTGCTGTCGCAGAAGGTGACTTCGGAGAGATCGAGGATGAGGACGTCGATGCTCGACTGTGTCAGAATGAGAAACTCGCTTTTGGCGAGTGCTGCGTTGTTGGAGTCAAGCCTGTTCTCGTGGAGGTGAAAGATTGCGAGACCATCTTCCTTGTCGACAGAAAATTTCATGATCCGTTCTCACTGCGTAGTTCAGAAATATGTTCGATGAATTCGTCTTCTTCGATGATATCAATGCCGAGACTGCGTGCCTTCGACAGTTTGGAGCCCGCCTCGGCTCCGGCAATGACCGCGTCCGTATTCTTGCTGACGCTGCCCGTCACTTTTCCGCCTGCGCGCTCGATCAGGCTGCGCGCTTCATCACGGGTGAACGTGGACAGCGAGCCGGTAAGCACAAAGGTCTTTCCTTCGAAAAACGACAGGTGATTGTCCTTTCGTTCCTCGCGGGTGTGCGTCACACCGGCATCCATCAGACGCGTGACGAGGCCGCGGTTGTGTTCCTCCTGGAAAAAGGCAATCACGGAATCAGCGATGCGCGGACCGATCCCGTCGATGCGCTCGAGGTCCTCACTATCTGCCCGGGCGAGGGCATCGAGCGATCCGAACTCCTCGGCGAGCAGCCGGGAGACAGACTGACCGACATACCGCATTCCGATGGCATGGACGACGCGTTCGAGCGGGCGCTGTTTGCTCTGTTCGATATTCTCGAGCAGGTTGTCAACACTCTTTTTTCCGAAGCGCTCCAGTGATTCCAGATCCTTGCGTCTGTTTCCAAGTATGTACAGATCCGCGTAGGAGCTGATCAGACCTGTGCTGACGAGCACGTCGATGACCGCCTCGCCGAGTCCCTCGATATCCATGGCGTTGCGCGATGCGAAATGTTCGATGCGGCCGCGCACCTGCGCAGGACATTCCGCGTTTTCACAGAACCATGCCGCCTCGCCCTCCGGGCGTGTCAGCTCGGTGCCGCACTCGGGACAGGAAGTGATGAAGTGGAAAGGGGTGGTATGCTCCGAACGTTCACCGAGAAGCACGTCGGTGACTTTCGGGATAACGTCACCGCCCTTCTCGATGACGACATGGTCTCCGACGCGCAGATCCATTTCGCGGATGAAATCCTCGTTGTGCAGTGTCGCTCGGCTGATGGTCGATCCCGCGAGGTGCACGGGCTCCAGTTCGGCCACGGGTGTCACTGTTCCCATGCGTCCCACCTGGAACGTGATATCCTTCAAAACCGTGCGTGCCGTTCTTCCGCTGAACTTAAACGCAATGGCCCAGCGCGGGCTTTTGGCTACGCTGCCCAGCTCGGCCTGCTCGTCCAGGTCGTTGAGTTTGACGACCACCCCGTCGATTTCGTAGGGGAGGGTGTCACGGTTGTCTTCCCATTCGCGCCAGAAGGCGATGACCTCGTCGATGCTGCCGCAGACGCGGCGATGCGGATTGACGGCGAAACCGCAGCGACGGAGATACTCGAGTGCCTCGTGCTGCGTTGCGACACCACGGATCGTGCCGGGAAGGGAATACATGAATGCGCGGAGATTGCGCTGCGCGACGACGGAGGAGTCCTGCAGCTTGAGCGTCCCTGCAGTGGAGTTGCGCGGATTGGCAAATAGCTTTTCGCCGCGTTCCTCCCGTCCTTCGTTCAGGCGGCGGAAATCCTCCTTGTACATCAGCACTTCGCCACGCGCTTCGAGATATGCGGGAGGATCAGCCTCATCGCGCAGGCGAAGCGGGATGGAGCGGATGGTTTTCACGTTTGCGGTGATATCATCGCCCTGCGTGCCGTCGCCGCGTGTCGCGCCGAGCACGAGCGCACCGTCGCGGTACCGCACGGAGAGGGCAACGCCGTCAAGTTTCAGCTCCACGTGATAGGTGACTTCCTCCCTTCCGAGTTCCTGCGTTATGCGCCGATGGAAATCACGCACCTCGTCTTCATCGTACGTGTTGGCGAGACTGAGCATGGGGACGTCATGCGTGACGGTGGGGAAGTCCTTCGTGACGCTTCCGCCCACGCGCTGTGTCGGGGAATTGGGGGACTTCAGTGCGGGATATTCCTGCTCGAGGTCCTGCAGGTCGCGCATCCTGCGGTCGTACTCTTCATCTGAGATGACCGGCTCGGCGAGAACATAATAGCGATAGTCATGTTCGCGGAGTTCGTCTGCGAGACGGGCGTGCTGTTCACGGATGGATGCAGGGACAGACATCGGGGCCTCACTCGCCGTTCAGTTGCCGGCGGGAAAGCGTGACATTTTTCGCAACGGCGCCCTCCTCACCGAGTGTGCCGATTTCTTTCCCGTTGAGGAAGAAGGTGACGGCACCGGCGTCGCCGAGGGTGATCACGAAATAATCTCGTGCCTTCCAGACTTTGTGTTCATTCGAGGAGAGTGAACCGCGCTCGGTGCGGAGTGTGTCCATCTTGACAGAGAACCAGACGGGAGCGCTGGTGAAGGCCTCGAGTACGAGGCTGTCCTGTTCCTCGAAGACCCGCGGTTTTGCCTCGACCGGATCAGGGGCGGGGAGCGGTTCCTGTGGCAGAGTGTCTTCCGGAACCATATCCATTTCCGTCATCGCGTACTGCGATGAGTCGATGAAGCGGCCGGCCTCGATACTCGCCTTGATCGCCGTCGAGTCGACCGCGGCCGTATCCCGGGCAGAATCCTGGCTGAAATAGAACAGGCCATATGCGACGATCGCAATGAAGGCGATCACAAGCAGGCCGACGCCGATGATGCGTTTCTCATTCGGTGAATCGGAAGCGGGCGCGGGGCGCGGTGTCTTCCTGTCGTCGTTTTTGTCGCTGTCATCCGGCAGCGGCGGTTTGGTATCGTAGACACGCTTTGAACTGATGCTTTTCCGGTCGCGCTTCTTTTCGGCAGGCTCATCAGTCTGCCGGGTTTCAGATCGGGTGGAGGCACTCGCGGACTGCTTTCCCTCGGAAGCTGCGTGCGCGCTGTCGGCAGTACCCTGATCTTTTTTCTGCGATGCGGTTCGTTCGCTGGCTGCAGTCTTCCCGGAAGCTGTAGCCAAGTCACCGGGCTCCTTTGCTGCGGGTTTCTCACCGGTACCGGATTGCTGTTTGCCTTCGGAATCCGTTTGCTGTTCGGCTGATTTCGAAGAGGAAGCGACATCCTCCTGTCGGGAAGTGGAAGTGCGGATGTCGATGGCCTCGCTGTCCGAATCCGACACATACTGGGATTTTCGAACCGGGGGTATGTACTCCTCATCGTCATCAGCGATTTCGGCGCGACCCTGCACCTCCACATGCTGGGGCGGACGGTTCATCGGCTCGATGAATTCGATGCTGTCGTCCATCTGGGGAAGAAGATTGGAGCTGTCAATCGAATCAGGGGGACGCGGAATACCTTTCTCCCGTTCCGCGAGTTCGTTGTATGTGGCGAGCGTCTCCTCCTCATCGAGTCCGATCGCGCGCGCATATTCCCGGACGAACGCACGTACATAGGTCTGCGGCAGGGACGGAAAATCGCCTGATTCGATCAGCCGCAGGTTTTTCATGCTGATGCGTGTTGCGTCGTTGACGTCCTCAAGAGAGAGGCCGGCTTCTTCGCGCGTGGTTTTCAGCTGTGCTCCGAATTCCTTCATGAAGTAGACGTCACTTCTTTGCGAGTGGGGAGAAGGGGCGTAGGTCCATTTGAAAAGTTAGTCCGCGCTCCAAGTAAATGCAAGGGAGACGGCAGGTCGCGGGTGCCGCGATGATCAGAATCCGGTGGTCTCGGGGACCTCGAGCGTCCGGTTGTACCGGTAGTCGTAGGCCGTGCGTCGTGCGAGATCCGCGAGCGCGAGGTAATAATCGATTGCGGCCTCCAGTGACGAGAGCCGGGCCTGCAGAAGGCGTGAACGGGCCTGCGCGAGTTCGGTTGATCCGATGGTTCCGACCTCGTAGCGTTTGGTACTGATATCGTTGGCGATTTCGGCAATGACGCGTGATTTCTGCAGCACCTCGGCACGTCGGGCGGAAGAGGAAATACTGCGGATAAGATCCGAGATTTCACGTTCGATGTTGAGCTCGAGATCCTCGGCGGTGAGTGTCGCCGACCGCAGGCGGGCTCTGGCGGCCTCGATATCGTGTGAGTGTTTTCCCCAGTCGAACACGGGAATGCTGACCGTCAGCACGGCACGGCGCGTGTCGCGCAGATCGTTGTAGAGACCGCGGAATTCCGGTTCCTCGTTGTTGAGACCGTAGCTGAGGAATAGGTCTCCGCGAATGCTGCGTTCGGCCTCGACCTGTTCGAGCGACAGTTCACTGCGCTCGATATTGTTGCGTGCGCGCTGCAGATCGACCCGGGTCTGTTTCGCGCGTGCGATGGCTTCATCGGTGTCGATATCAACCGGAGCGACTGTCGTGTCACGCAGCACACAGACAATGGAATCCCGAAGCGGCATCCCAAGAAGGATCTTGAATTGATTTGCACCCGAGACAAGGGCGTTGGTGGCGGAAAGCAGATCGTTCCGGGCAGCGGCGAGATCGACTTCGAACTGCAGCGCCTCCACTTCGGCAATGAGCCCGGCGCGGAATTTCCGCTGTGCGGTCGCGAAAGAGGCCTCTTCCTGTTGCACGCGGTCCTGCTGGATGCGAACACGCTCCTGCGCGGCGTACAGCCGGTAGAAACGTTCCGTCACGGTAAAGCGCAGCTCCAGCGTGCTGCGGACGTAGTCGGCGAGCGCTTCCTCATAGTCAATTTCCGCACGGCGCAGGGCGATGCGCTGCGTGTTCGGCACAAAGAGCGGCTGGCGCAGCTGGAGGGCGACATCCGTGTAAAAATTTCGCTCGAATGCGCCATCGGGTCCCTGATCTTTCTGATCCATACGATAGAGCAGTCCAGAAAGAGTGAACGTGCTGTTCGTCCAGATCAACGGCTGACGGATATCCAGCCGTCCGCTCCACTGCAGCTGCTCGAAGGGGAAAAACTCATAGCGGCGTGTGGTCGTGTTGAACTGCGAGAGCAGAGTGCGGCTGTAATCGGGGACGTCAAACTCGAGGTCGACGGTGGAATACAGGGCAAGCCGGGCAGCCTCCGCGGCCGCTTCCGATGCGTGCAGCTGCTGCCGGGCGTTGCGTGCAGTGTAGCTCTGCTCAAACGCGAGAGCCGTCGCTTCCTCGAGGTCGAGGACATGTTGCGCGGGCATGACCCCGGGTGCGCAGAGAACACTGAAACAAGCGATCAGGAGCGCGGTCGCGCCGCGAAGATGCGGGGTTGGGTGTTTACTCATAGCGAAGTGCTTCGATCACGTCTCTGGAGGCCGCGCGGCGGGCGGGGTAATATCCGAAGATGATTCCCGTGGCAACGGCGACCGTGAATGCAAGAAACACCGACCAGGCGCTGACGATCGTGCGCCAGTCGGCATAGGCGGTTATCAGTTCTGTCAGGATCCAGCCAAGTGCGATGCCCATCACCCCGCCCACCACGGAAAGCAGTGCTGCTTCCGTCAGGAACTGTGCGATAATCATGGCGCGCGTGGCTCCGATGGCACGGCGTACGCCGATCTCGCGCGTACGCTCGAGAACGCTCGCAAGCATAATGTTCATGATGCCGATCCCGCCGACGAGAAGGGAAATACCTGCAATGGCCCCCATGACAATGTTGAAGATGCTCTGTGTTTTCTGGCTCTGTTCGATCAGCTGTTCCGGGATCGTGACGGTGAAATCAACCTGGTTGTTGTGACGCTGCCGGAGAAGACGGGTAATCACCGCTGCGGCTTCGGTAATGTCGGTCTCCTGACGCACCTGCACGGCGATCTGGTCAATGGTGTTACGATCGAGATATGTATTGTCGTCCCTGTTTCGAAAACGGCGGCGGCGTGAACTGCGCGAGCTGCCGGCATCCTGCCGCGGGAATTTTGCCATAGCTGTCGTCAGGGGAATGATTACACTTGAATTTGCCGCTGGCAGTGCCGCATCCGATGAAATCGCTTCCTTCTTGCTCACCATGACCCCGATCACACGGAACCACTGGTCCTGCAGCTTCACGAGCCGATTGATCGGATCCTGGAATCCGAAAAGCGCTTTTCTCACATCACTGCCGATTACGCAGACATTGGCCGTCTGCTCGATATGATGGGGAATGATGAAATTTCCCTGCGACAGACGCACATTGAAGATAGCCGCGTGCGCGGGGGTCGTGCCGATAAGCGTCACGCGGGCGTCGCCCTGATACGTGCGCGCTTCGACGTCGGTTTCCCAGTTGACCGTATGCCGTTCGGTGAAACTGCAGACACGGCGTATTGCGTCAGCATCCTTCAAGGTGATACCGAACGGTCGCACGGCGTCGTTCACTTCATCGTCGGTGTCCGGCTGCGGCATTGAACGGACAATGATGTTTCGCACCCCGAGCACTTCGATCTGCTCGAGGGATTCCTGACGCGCGCCTTCTCCGATCGACAGCATGGCGATCACGGCTCCGACGCCGAAGACGATACCGAGCATGGTGAGAAAACTGCGCATTTTATGCAGCGCAAGGCTCTCGACGGCAATGCTGAACGATTCGCGGAACTGAGCGATGATTTCGCGCACGTCACTCGCCTCCGTTGCCGGCGGGTGAACCGTTCACGGGAGACTGCACCGCTTCGTTCTGTGCTTCCTCCTCGAGACTCAGATCCGGATTCCTCAGGGCGACGCGTTCTCCCTCTCGGATACCCTGTTCGACTATGACAAAATTATCGTTCCGCTGTCCGAGCTCAACCTCGCGCTTGTCATAGGATCCACCATCACTGACATAGGCATAGGTTTTCTTTTCTTCCTCGAAGACGCTGATGATGGGAATGGAGAGGACGTCTTCAACACGGTCGATGATGATTTTTGTCGTCGTGGTGATGCCGGGCTTGAGTACTTCGTCGGTTTCATCAATATCGACCACGATATCGAACACCTTGATATTCGATCCCTGTCCCTTCTGGCGTCCGATCTGCGAAACGCTGCTGATCGTTCCATGGAACGTCCTGTCCGGAAAAGCATCGGGAATGATGAGGACGCGCTGGCCGGTGTCCACTTTCGCGATGTCCATTTCATTGATGCTGACTTCGGCCTCCATGGCCGAGAGGTCGGGGAGGCTGATAATCGGCATGCCCGGCCATGGCTGGTCTCCGACGGCGATTTTCCGTCCGGTTGCCCAGTTGTTTTCATAGACGATCAGTCCGCTGATCGGTGCACGCAGGGTAAGCTTCTCCATTTCCTCCTGCGAGGAAGCGATATCGCTGCGAATCTGCGCGATGCGCAGCTGAAGATTGCCGAGTTCGGATTTCCGGACGATGCTTTTGTTTTCAAGATTGAGCTTCGCCTGTTCGAAGGTGAGGCGAGCGCGCTCGAACTCGATTTCCGCCTCGCGCTTTCGCGCCTCGGGCTCGAACTGCATTTTGTCACGCGCCAGCTCGGCGAGCTGGAAATTCAGTTTGGCCGTTTCATACTCCGTCTGTGCCTGGGATTCGTCGGCGGACTGCTGCGCCTTCAGTTTCGCGAGATCGGCGAGCGCGGTTTTCAATTCCGTCTGTTTGTCCTGAATACGTTTCATCGCCGTGCTGGGATCAAAGCGCGCCAGCACGTCTCCTTCGCTTGCAGTGGTTCCCTCGGAAGCGAGAGACACCACCTGCAGATTTCCACCGGAAATGATGCGCGGAGCGGTAATGGTAACGGAATTTTTCGCGCGAACAGAACCGCTTTCGATGACATACATTTCGAAATCACCAGGGGTTACGGTGTAACTCGGTACGTCGGCCGGTCCTGCCGGCCAGAGGAGCCAGACAAGCAGCAATACAATGACGATTGCGCCGATGGAGAGTGATGTGTTCTTGACTGACATGGATGAGCTGTAGGTTTATTGATTCAGCGTTGTGCCGCCAGTGAATTGAAATATACGGCTAATTTGCGTGCGTCGATCCCCGCTGGAAATATTTTCCCGGGAGCTGCCGGATAATTCCCTTGAACTCCATCTGCAGTAGATCAGTCAGCAATGACGAAAGCGGCTGTCCGCTGCGGGTGGCCAGGTCGTCGATATGCAGTGGTTCTTCACTGAGCTGAGCGAGAATCTGCTGCTCGACGAGAGAGAGCTGCACCACCGGTTTCGGTTGCTGCTTTGGTGACGCTGCCGGCTGCAGCGCGAGTTCTTCCATGACCTGTTCCGGTGACGTGGCAAGCTGCGCCATGCTCCGCCGCAGAAGCGAGTGTGGTCCCGCGCTCATGGCATTGTAGATGCTGCCCGGGACGACGAACACGTCTCGATTCTGATCGAGCGCAACACTGGCGCTGATCATCGCACCTCCCGTAACCGCACTTTCAACGACAATCAATCCACGGCAGAGACCACTGATGATGCGATTTCGCCGGGGAAAATTCACCGCATCCGGTTTGGCCTCCAGCGGCAGTTCAGACAGCACGCAGCCCTGCCCGGCCGTCTCCTCGGCAATGCCTCTGTTGACGGAGGGATAAATCCGCAGAAGCCCGCTGCCAAGAACGGCAAGCGTGCGTCCACCGGAGCGCAGAGCCGTGCGATGTGCCACCGTGTCAATGCCGAACGCCAGCCCGCTGACGATCGTGATGCCGTGTTCCGCGAACGTCCGGCAGAATTCCTCGGTGACCCGCCGTCCATAGTCGCTCGGCCTGCGCGTTCCAACGACGGCGATCCCCGCCTGGTCTTCATCGGTGAGTTCTCCCCAGCAGAAAAGAAAAAGGGGAGGATCATAAATATTGCGCAACGGGACAGGATACGACGCGTGTCCGACATGGAGGAATGAAAATCCTCGTGCGGCCGCAGCGCTGCGGTTTTTCTCCGTCATGCGCTCAATGGCACCTTCGTGACGCTCACTCCGGAACGCAGAACGCAGTTTTCGAGCCGTCAGGCGGTTGATACCGTCAATACGGATAAGATCACTCTCCGTGGCGCGCAACAGTTCCGCAAAGGAACCGAAGGCGGACAGAAGCGCCCTCCCGCGTTTTGAACCGATGTTCGGCAGGAGAGAGACGCGAAAGAAATCAAATGGATCGTTCATGTGCTTCCCATGCTGTTACCCCCGATATCAGGCATGATGATAGTATGGAAATCATACACGCCGCAAGGGAGAAATGGGGAGAAAATCAATGTTGCGCTGTGCGGTTCTTTTCGATAAGTTGAAAAATGATGAATAAAAATCGTGCCATAATCGTTGCGCATTGACAGAAAGATCATAACGACCCGTTTTGCATGCGATCTGAGCGCCTGCAAGGGAGCCTGCTGCACGTTTCCCGGAGGCAGTGGTCCACCTGTGCTCGAGGAAGAAGTACCGATGCTCGAGACGGCCTGGAAGGCCGTCCGCGGCCTCATCCCGGAGTCGCATCGCCAGGAAGGAGACGGGAATGGCATCATCGTTCACGACGGGGAGGAACTGACCATACGCTGCCTCGACGAGCGCGCCTGCGTCTTTGTCATGTACGATGGGGAGATCGCGAAGTGTTCCATCCAGCATCTTTACATGCAGGACCGGTTCTCATGGCCCAAACCGCAGTCCTGCCACCTCTTTCCGCTGCGAATCAGAGGCAAAAGGCGGGATCAGCTTCGTTTCGAACGCTTTTCGGAATGCGCACCCGCACTCATCGCCGGCGAACAGCAGCGCATCCCGCTCGTGCGTTTTCTCGGGGAAGCTATCACGCGGGTGTTCGGTTCTTCATTCTATAACGAACTCGATCGTCGAAGTCAGGAATTGCTGTCGCGGGAGGAGGAAGCCTGACATATGCTCCATTTGACGCAATCGCAGCGCCTGCAACAAAAACTCTCACCTGCGCAGGTTCAATACCTAAAAATACTGCAACTTCCGGCCCTTCAGCTCGAGCAGAAGATTAAGGATGAACTCGAGATGAATCCTCTTCTCGAAGAGGGTATGGAGATGGAGGAAGAGCAGGAGGAACGAATGGAGCTGCAGCAGGAGGACGAATCCGATTCAGAGGATGGAAGTGATCGGGAGTCCACTGCGGATCGTGACAGTATCAACGGGGAAGATGAACATCTCGAGAAGGAAATCCGGGAGCATTCGGATGACGAATACTCCTGGGAGGACTTTTTCGAGAACAATGAGTCCTCATCGAGCTTCAACCAGTACTGGGACGGGGAAGATGACCGTGAATCCCCCACACCGGCCCGCACAACACTGCGTGAGCTGCTCACCGACCAGATCCATATGCTCGATTTTGATGAAGGGCAGGAATTGTTCGCGGATGCCATCATCTGGAATATTGACGATGACGGCTACCTGCACACCGATTTCGGGGATCTCGTGCGGGATTTCAATCTTCAGCATGAACACGAACTCTCGAAGGAAGATGCGGAGGAGGTGCTGCGGCGGATCCAGCGGCTCGATCCGCCGGGGATCGCCGCACGCAATCTGCGCGAATGCCTGCTCGTGCAGCTGGAGTTGATGCCGAATACTTCGGTGGAGCGCATTATCGCCATGCGCATCCTTCGCGAGGCATGGAATCACTTCGAACGCAAGCATTTCGAAAAGATCCGGCAGGATCTGCATATCAGTGAGGACCTGCTCAAACGTGCGTTCGAGCTTATCCGCACGCTGAATCCGAAGCCGGGGGAGGGCGACACGCTCGAATCCACCAATTATATCATCCCCGATTTTTTTGTGACGCGCGAGGATGGAGAGTTCGTCATCACCCTCAATGAACGTGGTGTTCCTCCGCTGCGCGTCAACAAAGCGTACCGGAACATGCTGCTCAACCAGCGGAGAAAGCTTTCGAGCGAAACCAAGCAGTTTCTCCGCCAGAAAATGGAATCGGCCAAGTGGTTTATCCAGTCCATCCACCAGCGGCGCAATACCATGTACTCGGTAATGAGCAGCATCATCGAACGGCAGCGCGAATGGTTCGAGCACGGCAAGGGACATCTCAAACCCATGATTTACAAGGATATCGCCGATGAAATCGAAATGGATATTTCCACGATTTCGCGCGTGGTGAACGGCAAGTACGTACAGACCGAGTGGGGTGTGTTTGAACTGCGGTACTTCTTCAACGAGGGTATCTCCACGGAGTCGGGTGAAGAGGTGGCGAATATGGAAGTGAAAGCCATTATCAGGGAAATCATCGAAGGTGAAAACCCCCGTAAGCCGTTCAGCGATCAGGCGCTGACCAAGATCCTGACGGAGCGCGGATTCAACATCGCGCGCCGCACCGTGGCGAAATACCGCGAGTCGATGGATATTCCCGTTTCACGCCTTCGAAAACAGCTTGTTTAATCTCAGCAGAGACCAGACGTGAGCAATACACAGAAGATACGATCGACGACCGTCCTCGGACTCATCCGGAACGGAAAAGCGGTTCTCGGCGCCGACGGACAGGTAACGGTCGGGCAGACCGTCATGAAGCATCAGTCGCGGAAGATTCGACATATGTATCATGGCAACTTACTTGTTGGTTTCGCCGGCTCTGCCGCGGACGCCTTCACGCTGTCGGAGAAATTCGAATCGAAGCTGGAGGAATTTCGAGGCAACTTCGAGCGTGCGGCCGTGGAACTCGCGCGCGAATGGCGCACCGACAAATATCTGCATCGCCTTGAAGCCCTTCTCGCCGTGCTCAACCAAGACAAGGCGCTTATCATCTCCGGCAGTGGCGATGTGATCGAGCCGGATGATGGCATCGTTGCCATCGGTTCCGGCGGGAGTTACGCGCTCGCAGCGGCGCGTATGCTCGTCAAGCACAGTGACCTGGACGCAAGGGATATCGTGGAGGAAGCGCTCAAAACGGCGGCGGAAATCTGCATTTACACGAACAGTAACATTGTCATTGAAGAACTGGATCAACATGACTGAAGATTCGTTTCACTTTTTGCAGGACAGTCTGACACCCCGGCGTATCGTCGAGGAGCTGGACAAATACATCATCGGGCAGGACAACGCGAAGCGATCCGTGGCCATCGCGCTACGCAACCGCTGGCGTCGGCAGAATGTGCCGGAGTCGCTGCGTGACGAGATCATGCCCAATAATATCATTCTCATCGGACCGACCGGAGTCGGGAAAACCGAAATCGCACGTCGGCTTTCGAAGCTTGCGGGGGCTCCGTTCATCAAAGTGGAGGCCTCGAAATTCACCGAAGTCGGGTATGTCGGCCGTGATGTGGAATCCATGATCCGCGACCTTGTCGAGATCGCGGTCAACCAGGTCCGCGCCGAGAAAACCGTCGAGGTGCAGGAGCGCGCCGGTGACTTGGCCGAGGAGCGGATTCTCGACATCATTTTCCCTCAGCCGCAGGGGCAGTCGACGGGCGAGGAAGGAGAAGAGGCCGTGCAGTCACAGACGCGCGAGAAGCTCCGCGAACAGCTGCGCGCCGGCAACCTCGACAAGCGCATGGTGGAGATCGACACCACCGTCAGTTCCTCCTCGAACATGCAGGTCTTCGGGCCAATGGGACTCGAGGATATGGGGGTGGATATCCAGAACCTGCTCAGCAACATGATTCCCAAAAAGAAGAAACGCAGGAAGGTGAGTATCGCCGAAGCGCGTGAACTTCTGCGGCAGGAGGAGGCCCAGAAACTGATCGATCCCGACGCTGTTTCGCGTCTCGCCCTGGAACGCGTTCAGAACGCCGGCATCGTCTTTCTCGATGAAATCGATAAGATCGCCGGCTCGAAGAACACGGGCTCCGGAGTCGATGTGTCACGCGAGGGCGTGCAGCGGGACCTTCTTCCCATCGTTGAGGGGAGCAGCGTGAACACAAAGTACGGCGTTGTACGGACCGATCACATCCTCTTTATCGCCAGCGGCGCATTCCACGTATCGAAACCCAGTGATCTCATCCCGGAAATGCAGGGGCGCTTCCCGATTCGGGTGGAACTTGACAGTCTCACGGAGGAAGACTTCGTCAAGATTCTCACCACACCGAAGAACGCTTTGCTGAAGCAGTACTCGGCGATGCTGGAGGCCGAAGGGGTCGAGCTTACGTTCGAAGACGCCGCCATCGGTGAGATCGCCCGAATTGCCGCTGAAGTCAATGATCGTGTGGAGAATATCGGGGCGCGCAGACTGCACACGATTCTCACGACGCTGCTCGATCAGATCCTCTTCGATGTCCCTGATGTCATTACCGAACGCAGGGTGAATATCACCCCGGAACTGGTTGAGAAAAAGCTGGCCAGTATTGTGAAAGACAGAGACTTAAGTCAGTACATCTTATAGGAATTCCATGTCGGATGCATCCCCTGATTCCAGCGCCTGGCGCTCAGTCTCATTTCGTCTGAGCTTGATGCTGTTTGTCATCAGTGCCGTGGCGTGGCTCGGCGGTCTCGTATTCCGGGCTCTGATGGCCAACGAACTGTTCATCGCGGGAACGCTGAACTTTGATCCCGCCGTTCTGCCCGCGCAGGAGAGCATGCTGTACCAGTTGATCTCCGTATCCACACTGGTCGTCAACATCGCCTACGTCGTCGTGTTTGTCAGCGCGGTTCTCGTCCTCCGCGCGATTCCTCTCCGCTTCAAGGATCACGGCTGGCTGCTCATGGCGGCAATCCTGTTTTTCATGTTTGTTCCCGTCGAAGTGTTCACGGCATATCTCGACATCACATTCGTGCTGCTCTGGGAAGGCACAAAAGACATGATTGCGTCCCGCGGGCTGGATGCATTCATCGAGGCACGCAGCGAGTTGCGCGCGACGATTTCCCATCGTATCGGTGCACTGAGCGGTCTTCCCGTGATGGCCATGTTCTGCTACGTCACCGCGGTCGTTGTCATCATCTGGCAGCCGATGCGTCGGAAGAATGCACACGGTGTCCCCGTGTCGTCTTCGGTCACCGCGACTGTGGAGGCAGGCGGGGCATCGGGCGAAGACAGCACACAGAAACGGGATGACGGCTTAGAGGCTGAATCCATCGAAACCGCAAAAGCAAGGACAACTGAATAAGCATGGCTGCAATGGACAAGGAGACGCTGCTCGAAGAACTGCGCGAAACATGCGAACAGCTCGGTTACAGTATCCGCTACGAGAAAGGGGATTTCGGCGGCGGGCACTGCATACTCAAGGAGCAGCGTCTTCTCGTGGTCAACAGGAAATTCACCATCGAGCGAAAGATTGCCATCGTCGCCCGCGCACTCGGAGAGCTGGGAGTTGATGCCATCTATGTGAAACCGGCAGTGCGCGAGTTGATTGACGCAGAACGCGAAAAAGCTGCGGGATCATGACAGTTACGCTTCTCGTTCTCGGTTCCGGAACATCACAGGGGGTTCCCGCGATCGGGTGCAGATGTGATACCTGCCGCTCGTCGGATCCCCGCGACAACCGGCTGCGTCCGTCGGTGCTGCTTTCGGTCGACGGCATCAACATCCTGATCGACACGTCATCGGATTTCCGTCAGCAGATGCTGCGATATGGAGTGACGCGAATCGATGCCGTCCTCTACACACATCATCATTTTGACCACATCGGTGGATTTGACGATCTCCGCCAGTATAATTTCCTTCAGAAACAGGCGATGCAGCTCTATGGTCTCGAGGAAACGCTGGAAGAAATCCGCCTCACGTTCCGCTATGCGTTCGGAGGAGCCCGGCAGTCGGGAGGCGGCCTCCCGAGCGCGCATATGCATCCTGTCCTAGGAGGGGAGACGTTCACCGCGGGCGGCATCCCCGTCATGCCGATTCCTGTCATGCACGGTGTGCTGCCGATACTCGGTTATCGAATCGGTGATATTGCCTATCTGACTGATCTCAATGCGATACCGGCGGACTCTTATCCCTTGCTCGAAAACCTCGACGTCCTTGTACTCGACGCCCTGCGGCATCGCGCCCACCCGACGCATTATTCACTCGAGGAAGCTGTCGAGGCTGCCCGGCGTATCGGCGCCCGCCGTACGCTGTTCACGCATATCGCGCACAACATTCATCATGAGCGCGACAGTGCGCTGCTTCCGGATGAGATGGAATTTTTGTATGATGGAATGATGATAACATCCACGCAGCACTCGCCATGATCGACGCCGTCGTATTTGACCTTGACAACACCCTCGTCGACTTCATGCTCATGAAGCGAAATGCCGTCGAGGCAGGCATCCGTGCCATGATCGACGCCGGGCTTTCGTATTCCTTCGAGGAAGTGGATGCCGTCATCAGCCGCGTTTACGAGGAACAGGGGATTGAGTATCAGCGGGTGTTCAACCAGGTGCTCACAGAGCTCACGGGCGAGGACGATCACAAGATCCTCGCCGCAGGTATCATCGGGTACCGGCGCGCGCGCGAGGCGACACTGGTGCCGTATCCCCACGTGCACATGACCCTGTTCACGCTGGCGCGCATGGGTCTCAGGCTCGGCGTCGTATCGGATGCGCCCAAGCTCGAGGCATGGCTGCGGCTGTGTTACCTCAACCTGCATCATATATTTGACGCGGTCGTGACCTTCGAGGACACCGGTGAACGCAAGCCGAGTCCCGTACCGTTCCAGCGCGTGCTAGGCATGATGGGTATCTCTCCGTCACGGTCGATCATGGTCGGTGACTGGGAGCAGCGTGACATTCTCGGGGCGCGCAATATCGGGATGTACACGGCGTTCGCGCGTTACGGCGATACGTTCAATACCGGTTCGAGCAGTGCGGATTTCGAACTCAATGATATCCGTGACCTTGTCGATATCATTCAGAACCTCAACCGGAAGGGCGGATGAGCCCCGTCTTCGGCATCGGGATCGATATCGAGGAAATCCAGCGCTTCGAAGATCTGACGGGGCAGTGGGGGCGCCGCTTCGAACAGCGGCTGTTCACGGAAAACGAAATTGAGTATTGCAGGCAGAAGGCGCGTCCGTCACAGCATTTCGCGGCGCGCTTTGCCGCAAAAGAGGCCTTCGCGAAAGCAATCGGCACCGGATGGACCGGCGCATTTCGATGGAAAGACGTGGAGGTGCGCAATGATGCGAACGGCAGGCCCCTGCTGATTCTTCACGACACTCTTCGGAGTCGCTTTGGCCATCTCGATATACATGTTTCTCTCTCGCACAGCAACGCCTATGTGACGGCCATGGTCGTCATGGCGGATCGTGATGAGTAAGTTTTTTTCAGTTTTCGGAGGAGTTTATGGAGCGCTTTTTCAGAGTCTCTTTATCACTGTTTACCATTCTGTTTGTTGCAGCGCTGTTCACCGTGACGGGCTGTTCGGATGATGACAATCCGGCGGACCCGAATCCGACAGACACGACCGGCAACAACGATACCACCGGCCACAGTACGATCGATGACAAGGTGCGTCCGGTCGTCTTCGTGCATGGTTTCGTTGAGGCAGCGGATGTCTACACGCAGATGACGCAGCTCTTCGCCCTGAATGGATACACCGATGATCAGATCAATGCATTCGATCTCGAGAGTTATCTCAGCGCTTCAGAGCCGGACGTTTCTGCGATGGCCTCGCAGATTGCCGCAAAAGTCGACGAGGTGCTGGCAGGCACTTCGGAGGACCGTGTGGATATCGTGGCGCACGGCGCGGGTGTCGAAGCACTGCAGCATTATCTCGTCAACATGAACGGCACCGAGAAACTCGCGCACGTTGTTTTTACGGGAGGAAAATATGACCTCGGTCTCACGGTTTCGGGGGATGTCACTCCCGATCCCTGCAAATACATGACGCTGCGCAGTGATGGAGCCGATGACCTGCAGAACGGTAATCCCGGATACGGAGAACTGCAGGGTGCGACGAATGAAGTCCTTGCCGGTTTCGACAATCTTGAACTGGTGACGCATCCGGACGCCTTTGAGAAAGTGCATGCCTTTTTCACGGGATCGCAGCCTGAGGTCACATCCTTCCCGAATCCCCGTCCGGGTGACACCTACAGCGTGCGCGCCCGTGTCATCAGCTTCATAGACAACACGCCCGTCGCGGGCATCAATGTGACCGTCGTCAATGTGCGTGAGCTTTCCAGCGGTGAAATTCAGCGGCAGTCCGGCGCAGAGTCCTTTACCACCGACCAGGACGGCTACTTCACGTATGATGCCTCGCTGGGGCCGGATCACTTCACGGAATTCTGGATCCGCAGCCTCACCGGCGATTATTTCGACATGCACATTTATGTGCAGCCCTGGCGCACGGATGTCGGCACACTGCGTCTGCGCCTGATTCCCAAATCGGGCGGCAGCGCTCTGCTCACGGATTTCAGCACGGCGATGCGCACCGGTGATCATTCCATCTTCTTCGTGTTCTCCCAGAACACCGTGCTTGAAGACGGCGACGATAATCTTGTGATGGAGCGTTTTGATCCCGAGTACGAATCGATGGGCGATGTCGATCTGCTGACGCCCGGCAACGCTCCCGCCGCAGGTGCCGGCGGCGCGGCAGGCAACACCTTCATGCTTGCGGTGCTCGATTACGATCAGAATCAGCAGGACGGCACGGGGCCGATTCAGGCTTCCGGGCTCAATACCTTCGGCATCAATTCCTTCGATGCCTATCTGGCGGGCAAACCCACGAATCATCAGACCCGGGTAACACTCAACGGCCGCACCATAGGCGCGCAGAACTTCGCCTCAAACGGCGGACTCGGTGCGAGCAACGGCGGTTTCTCGCTGATTCATTTCGAGTACTGATATGCGGTCACGCGTCACTGAAATCTTCGGCATCCGTTATCCCGTCATCCAGGCCGGTATGGTCTGGGTGTCGGGATGGCGGCTGGCCGCCGCGGTATCGGACGCTGGCGGTCTCGGCCTGATTGGCGCGGGGTCGATGAAGCCCGAGCTGCTGCGCGAGCATATCCGCAGGGCGCGCACCGCGACCGCTTCTCCGTTCGGCATCAACATCCCGCTGCTGCGCAGGGATGCCGAGGATCTCATCCGTGTCGTGCTCGAAGAGAACGTCCGCATCGTGTTCACCTCTGCCGGACATCCCGGGAAGTACCTGCCGATGCTCAAGGACGGCGGCTGCACGGTTGCCCATGTCGTGCCCTCGGTCAAGCATGCGCGCAAGGTCGAGAGTGTCGGCTGTGACGCAGTAGTCGCGGAGGGATTCGAAGCTGGCGGTCACAACGGCTTCGAGGAAACTACGACACTGAGCCTGATTCCACAGGTTGCCGATGCGGTTGCCATTCCCGTCATCGCCGCCGGCGGCATTGCCGACGGCAGGCAGATGGCTGCCGCATTCGCACTCGGTGCCGAGGGGGTGCAGATCGGAACCCGCTTTGCCGCAACCGAGGAATCATCGGGACACCCGTTGTTCAAGCAGCATATCGTGGATGCGCAGGAGGGAGGCACAGTGCTGACTATGAAGAAAATTGCTCCGGTGCGGCTGCTTCGCACTCCGTTCGCCCTGCGCGCCGTCGACGCTGAGGCGCGCGGTGCCGGGGAAGAGGAACTGCGCGAACTGCTCGGCCAAAAGCGCGAGATGCGGGGGATGTTCGAAGGCGACAATGACGAAGGCGAATTCGAAGCGGGCCAGAGCAGTGCCCTGGTTCGAGAAATCCGTCCTGCCGCTGACGTCCTTCGCGCCCTGCTGGAGGAATGCGCGGCGGCGACCGACTCCCTCACCGGGCTGAGCGACGTGTTTCGTCCCCGGTAATTTTCCCCTTGCATGCAGTTCTGCAGAAGGCGTAGATTTCCGCAGTTGTTCGTTACAGAGGATGTGCATCCATGATCAGAAAATTTTCCGCAGCGTTTGTCCTGCTCCTCCTCGCGATGATGACACAGGCCATCCCGCTGCGCGCACAGAATTACTCGGCGTTCGATTTCCTCCGCATTCCCATGAACGCGCGTGCCGCGGCACTGGGGAATACTTTTCTCACGATGCGCGACGACCCTTCAATTCTCTTCACCAATCCCGGTGCTCTGAGCTCGATTTCCGGGCCGTCGGCTTCAGTCGGATTCCTGAAGCATCTGCTTGACGTCAACGCGGGGTATGCCGTGTACAGCCAGAAGTGGGAGAATCTCGGCTGGGTCGGGGCCGGCATCACGTATCTCAACTACGGCTCCTTCGATGAAACCGACAAGTTCGGCAATATGACGGGATCGACGTTCGGTGCATCCGATCTCGCACTGAGTCTCGGGTACGGCAATCGCGCAGGAAATCTGCATTACGGCGCAGCGCTGAAAGTCATCTACTCCTACATCGAGGAGTACAGTGCGAGCGGACTGGCGCTGGATGCCGGCGTTTCATACTACATACCCGACCAGAACATGGTGCTGGCCGCCGGCGTTCTGAACGCGGGTGCGCAGCTCAGTTCCTACGGAGGCGAACGCGAAGATCTGCCGCTCGATGTGCGCATCGGCATCGGCAAGCAGCTCGAGCATCTGCCGCTCAACATCATGCTCAACTTCCACAAACTCAACGAAGACGCGGATTTCTTCGATCGCTTTACCAATTTTTCCCTCGGCGGCGAATTCGATCTGAGCGATTCGTTCAAGGCGCGCGTAGGCTATTACAATGAAATGCGTCGTGAACTAAAGATCGGCAACACCGCGAAGCTCGCCGGTTTCTCCGGTGGGTTCGGACTGCGCATCGCCGGGTACATGGTGGATTACGCGTACACATCGCTCGGAGAGATCGGCGCGCTCCACCGCTTCGCGATAACCACGAGTTTCTGAGGCGGACGCTTCCATGGGGAAGACAGGCCCGCAGCGAAATGACGAAGAGCGTTCCATTCGGAGCGCTCTTCGCAGTTTTCTCGCGGAAGCACGCAGCGCTCCCCGTGACGTCGTGCTCGTGTTCCTGGTCACGGCGGTTGTCGGGATCCTCTCGGCGCGCTTCGGCAGCAAGCGATTCTTTTTCGAGCAGTGGTACGATGTGCTGGGACGGGATCCGCTCTACGAACTGTACCAGTATGTATACTGGTTCAGCAGTGAATTTTTCCTGTACTTCGTGCTGCTCCTGCTCGCCGTGCGATTTTTGCACCGCGCGCGCCTGAGGGATTTCGGCCTCGGTGCGGGTGACTGGCGCTTCGGGCTGAAGATCTCGCTGCTGTTCTACGCGATCATGCTGCCGGTGCTGTGGATCGTCAGCGCGTCGCCCGCATTTCAGGAGGTCTATCCGCATGCCCGCGTCGTGCGCGGAGACTGGACGCTGTTCGTCATCTACGAACTCTGCTTCATTCTCTACTTCATCGGGTGGGAATTCATCTGGCGCGGCTACGTTCTGTTCGGTCTTCTGAGGCACACCGGTGCCGCGGTAGCCGTGCTCGTGCAGATGCTGCCGTTTGTCATCATGCATTTCGGCAAACCGCTGCCCGAGACGTTCGGCGCCATCGCGGCGGGCATCGCACTGGGGGCACTCTCCGTGCGAGCACGCTCGTTCTGGTATGCCGTGCTCATCCACTGGAGCGTCATGCTGACCATCGACCTCATTTCCACGCTGCGTTTTCGAGGCGGCGTCGACGGGATCGGTCCTGAAGCCCTGTTCGACATTTTCGCCGCACTCCTGCGCTGACTATATTGCATTGGCCGGATGCAGGGGAGCCGGCATTGAGCGGATATTTGCAACAGAAACGGCAGGAAAGCACATGCGACTCTGCGTCAACATTGATCACTTTGCCACGCTGCGCGAGGCCCGCGGAGGACTGGAGCCCGATCCCGTTACCGCCGCGCAGATCTGTGAACTGCACGGGGCCGAGGGTATTGTCTGTCATCTCCGCGAGGATCGCCGTCACATCAATGATCGCGATCTCCGCCTCCTTCGGGAGATGGTAAAGACCAAGCTCGATCTGGAAATGGCGATCACGGATGAAATCCTGCAGATCGCGGTGGAGACGCTCCCTGAACTCGTCACCTTCGTACCGGAGAAGCGCAAGGAACTCACTACCGAGGCCGGTCTTGATGTGGTCAAGGAAGCCGAAAAGGTGGCGGGTGCGGTGCGCATGATGCATCAGCATGATATTGAGGTCAGCCTCTTCGTCGATCCCGTCGATGCACAGATCGAAGCCGCAGCGGAATCCGAGGCAGACGTCATCGAAATCCACACCGGTGAATTCGCCAACGCGCGCAGCGAAGAGGAGATGCTCGAGCAGCTCGAACGAATCAAAAAAGCCGCGGCCTACGCCCGCACTCTCGGACTCGGCGTGAATGCCGGACATGGTCTCAACTATGCCAATATGAAATACATCCGCGGTATCCGTGAGATCGAAGAAGTCAGCATCGGCCATGCCCTCGTCGCGCGGGCCATCTTTGTCGGACTGCCGAAGGCGGTCGAAGACATGGTCGCGGCCGTGCGCTGACGACCTTCCTCCGCGCGCTGCACACGCGGCCTCAACCACGGCGATCAGAACTTTGCCGACGCTCCGAATGTTGTAATGACGACAACGATCAGGAGAGCATTCGTGCAAAATCCGGCAGACACCCGCGAGGTGTACATTACACGTATTGATTCCCATGCCATGCCGCACCGCGTACCGCAGTCGCAAACCATCGACTGGCTGCAGTGGGCGGTGTCGAAGTCTTCCGCACCCGAGGATGCGCAGCCCGATGCAATCGCGTTTCTCGACCGGCTCCGCGAAAACAGTGCAATTGCCTCGCGTGGCTCGGTTCTCAGGGATTTCAGCGCAGCGCGCTTCGATCATCTGACCCTCTTTGCCAACGGCACGGAGTCCGTTGCGGATGCCGCGCTGGAGGCACGCATGCATCACCATGCTGTTGCAGCAAACACCATCGCCCGTGAACTGTTCCCGGACGACATCGCTCCGGACACGGTTTTCAATGTCACATGCACCGGCTACGACTCGCCCAATCCCGTGCAGCGCATGCTGAGCGCGCGAGGCTGGACGAACACAAAGCACTACCAGATCGGTCACATGGGATGTTACGCCGCCTTCCCGGCCCTCCGTCTCGCCGAGGCGCACGTGCGCTCCGGCGCATCCTCCACGGCCGACATCCTGCATACCGAACTCTGTACACTACATTTTCGTCCCGCGGACACCCGCAGGGAGCAGCTCGTTGTCCAGACACTCTTCGCCGACGGCGCGGTGCGCCTTCACTGCAGGGGAGATGCCGGCACGGGTTCCGCCCTGCGCATCCTCGGGCACGACGAAGTGCTGCTGCAGGGAACAGAAGAGGACATGACCTGGCATCTGTCCGAACAGGGTTTTTTCATGACTCTGAGCAGAGCCGTTCCGGTCCATCTCCGCGGCGCGGTTGAAAAAGCGGTGGGCGCATTCCTTCGCCGGCGGGGAATGACGCTTGATGATGTGATGCAGGTCGCCATCCATCCGGGCGGACCGCGCATCATCGACACGATTGCCGAACTGCTCGATCTGGAGGAAGACCGCATCGCGCATTCTCGGGCGGTCCTTTCGGATCACGGCAACATGTCAAGTGCCACCGTGCCGCATATCTGGAAGCGCATGCTCGAAGACGACAGCATACCTGACGGCGCAATCGTTCTCTCGATGGCTTTCGGGCCGGGACTCACGCTGGTAATGAATCTGATGGAAAAAACCGTTCATGGGAACGCGCCGTCCGGCCGGGGGAACGGCAATGCCTGAGTGGATCGCATGGGGGATTTTCGCTGCGCATTCCGGTCTGCTGGTCAGTGACGAGATGTTTTATCACCGGCGTCGGATCCTCAAGCGCTGGGAACGCATCGGCCATCCGCTCGATACGCTGACCTTTCTTCTGCCCGCGGGTCTGACGCTGCTGTTCGATCCGACGGGAACAGCTCGCACCGTTTACATCGTCCTTGCCGTGATCAGTTCCCTGTTCATCACAAAGGATGAATGGCAGCATCATGCACTCTGTCCCGCAGCCGAACAGTGGCTGCATGCGGTGCTCTTCGTGATCCATCCCGTCACCCTCTGGATGCTCTTCCAGCTGTGGACCGGCGGAGGGCACATCCTGCAGTATGTGTTCGTCATCGCGGCGGCAGGCATGTTTCTTCATCAGCTCATCTACTGGAATGTCATCCGCGAAGCGCCGGCAGGTTAATAACGATTTCTACGATGAACTCGGAGACCGCTGGCATGACGATGACCGCCATGCCATCGCGTTGCTGCGCGCGGAATCGGCCGTGCGCGCGGAATATGTCGGCCGTCGGACACGCAAAGGAGACCGCATTGCGGACATCGGCGCGGGGGCGGGATTCCTGGCACTGCCTCTGCACGAAAGCGGGAGGGATGTCATGATGGTGGATTTTTCTCTCAGCAGTCTCAGGGCCGCGAGCAGGAGGGCAGACGCCGGGCGCTCTAACGCGGCTGCCGCGGGTCCTGTCGCTGTGCAGGGAGATGCCTTCGCACTGCCAATCGAAAATTCCTCGTTCGATGTCGCTCTTCTGATGGACGTTCTCGAACATGTCGATCGTCCTGCGGAGATGATCAGGGAAGCCGCACGGACGCTGCGCCCCGGCGGGCGACTGTTCTTTCATACGTTCAATCGCACATTCGCGGCGCGTCTTCTTGCCATACACGGCATGCGGATCATCGTGCCGGAGTGTCCGGATGATCTCCATGTGTATTCCTTTTTCATTACGCCGGATGAACTCGAATCCTACTGCGCAGCCGCCAGCCTGGAGGTCCGCGAGATCACCGGACTTCGCCCGCGCCTGCTGACGTGGGCGGCAGTGCGATCCCTGCTGACGCGCAGGCTTGATCCGGGCTTTTCCTTTACACTGACAGAGAGTACGGCGGTCGGATATCTCGGCTATGCCGAGAAAAAGTGAAGGTTTCTCATAATTTTCTTTAAGTGCGCTTGTATTATGTCTCACAACGTCATATATTTGAAGACCTTTGTCGGGTTCTTAGCTCAGTTGGTTAGAGCGCTACCTTGACATGGTAGAGGTCACAGGTTCGACTCCTGTAGAACCCACCAGGAAAAATCGGAGCGAATCCGATTTTTTCGTTATTTACTCAACGTAAGACGGCAGTATGGAGCAGACGATCACAATCACATTTCCGAACGGTGACAGCCGGGAATACCCCGCGGGTATCACCGGCAGGGCCGTGGCCGAAAGCATCTCCGGTGGACTCGCGCGGGAGGCACTGGCGGTGAAAGTCGATGACGCCGTCCGTGATCTCGAAGCTCCCATCAATGCTGACGCGACGGTACAGATTCTTACATGGAAGGATGACGACGGGAAAGAGGTTTACTGGCACAGTTCCAGTCACCTCATGGCTCATGCTGTCGCCGAACTTTTCCCCGGCGCGAAATTCGGTGTCGGTCCGGCAATCGACGAAGGATTCTATTACGACATTGACATCGACCATGTGCTGACCCCAGAAGATCTCGAGCGCATCGAGAAGAAAATGGCCGAGCTTGCGAAGGAGGATCGCCCCTTCGAACGGGAGATAATCAGTAAGCAGGATGCCATCGAGATGTGGACGAAACAGGGTGACGAATACAAGCTGGAGCTGATCGACGGCTTTGATGAAAACGAAGAGGAGATCAGCTGCTATCGCGAAGGGGCGTTTACCGATCTGTGCCGCGGACCGCATCTGCCGTCCGCCGGGAAGATCAAGTATGTCAAGCTGCTCAACGTGTCAGGCTCCTACTGGAAGGGGGACGCGAAGAACAAGCAGCTGCAGCGCATTTACGGAATTTCCTTCCCGAAGAAAAAAGAGCTTGAGGAATACCTCGAACGACTCGAGGAAGCCCGCAAGCGCGATCATCGCAGGCTGGGCCGTGAGCTGGATCTCTTCGCCTTTCACGAAGTCTCGCCGGGCGCGCCATTCTGGCTGCCGCGCGGGATGGTCCTGTTTCGTGAGCTGCAGAAGCTCATCCGCGGGCTGCTTGACTCCGCTGGTTACGAGGAGATCCTAACCCCGATCCTGGTGAAAAAGGAGCTCTGGGAGCAGTCCGGCCACTGGCAGCACTACAAGGAAAACATGTTCCTCATCGAGGACAGCGAGGATGAGATCTACAGTCTCAAGCCGATGAACTGTCCCGAGAGCACCTATGTGTATCGTCACAGGGTGCGCAGCTACCGTGATCTTCCGCTGCGCTACTCGGAGATCGGTACGAATCACCGCAACGAACTCAGCGGAGCGCTCAACGGCATGTTCCGCGTGCGTCAGTTTCACATGGACGACGCGCATCTCTACGTGCGACCCGATCAGATTCAGGAGGAGATTACCGCGCTTCTGGGACTGGTCGACAGGTTTTACCGTATCTTCGGATTTGAAACCGATTATGCGCTTTCCACTCGTCCCGAAGATGCGATGGGTGATCCCGCGCTGTGGTCGACTGCGGAAGACAGCCTCGCGCAGTCACTTGCCGCGAATGATATCGATTACAAGCTCAACCCGGGCGACGGCGCGTTTTACGGACCCAAGATCGACATCAGCGTGCGCGACGCACTCAAGCGCTCGTGGCAGCTTGCGACCATTCAGCTCGATTTCCAGATGCCGGAGCGCTTCGAGCTCGAGTACATCGATGAAAACAATGAACGCCGCCGGCCGGTGATGATTCACCGCGCCATCATGGGATCGATGGAGCGCTTCATAGGCGTGCTGATTGAGCATTTCGCCGGTGCGTTCCCGACCTGGCTGTCGCCCGTGCAAGCCGCGGTGCTTCCGATCAGCGACCAGTTCATGGACTACGCGGCCGAGGTTGCGTCGTCACTTCGTGAACGCGGCATCCGCTGCGAACTCGATGACCGCAACGAGAAGGTGGGATACAAAATTCGTGACTGGGAAGTGCACAAAGTGCCGTACATGCTCATCGTCGGCGAAAAAGAGAAGGACGTGCGCTCCGTTTCGGTACGGCGTCACCGGGAAGGAGATCTCGGTGCGCAGTCCATCGACGCGTTCACGGAAATGATTCTTCAGGAAATCAACGATAAGACACTTTAACAGACCGGAGGCACCACGGCTACGTTCAATCGTCCCCAGCGGACACCGCAGAAAAAGACTCGTATCAATGAGGATATCACGGCGAAGGAAATTCGCCTGATCGATGAAGATGGAAGCCAGGTGGGCATCGTCTCACCGAAGAAAGCGCTCGCGATCGCCGAGGAGAAGGAGCTTGATCTCGTTGAAATTGCGCCGCAGGCGAAGCCGCCTGTCTGCAAAATCATGGATTACGGCAAGTATCGTTATGAGCAGCAGAAAAAAGAAAAGGCCCTGAAGAAGAAACAGCAGACCGTATCCGTCAAGGAAGTGCGCTACCATCCGACGACGGATACACACGATTTCGATTTCAAACTGCGGCATGCCCGCCAGTTTCTTCTCGACGGAAATAAGGTGAAAGCGTCCGTCGTATTCCGTGGCCGCCAGATGGCACACCAGGAACTCGGTCTCGAACTGTTGCAAAAGCTGCAGGATGCGCTCGATGACATCGCGCTGGTGGAGAAGGAAGCCAACATGGAAGGCCGCCAGATGATCGCGATCTTCGCGCCCGACAAGAGGAAAATCAAGGAACTCGCTAAAAAACTCAGCGAAGACGATGAGGAAGAAGGCGAGGAGTAGTGGATCGGGTAAAAAGAAATTCGTATATTTCCCAGCTGTATCTATTGATTGAAACGACAAGGAGCAGTTTCTCATGCCGAAGATGAAAGGCAAATCCGGCGCGAAAAAGCGGTTCAAGTTGACCGCCACGGGCAAGGTCAAGCGCGTGAAGGCATATCGCAGCCATATTCTGACGAAGAAATCCACCAAGCGGAAACGCAATCTGCGTTCGGCGACGATGGTGGATCCCGTTGACGTCAAGCGGATCAAGAAAATTATCTGAACAATAGAGCAACAGGTGAACAATGCCCCGAGCAACGAACAAGGTCGCTTCGCATCGCCGCACCAAGAAAACGCTCAAGCGCGCGAAGGGAATGTACGGTGCCAGCAGCAAGCTGATTACCGTCGCCAAGCACCGCGTCGACAAGGGACTGCAGTATGCCTATCGTGACCGCCGCGTTAAGAAGCGCACGATGCGCGGACTGTGGATTACCCGTATCAACGCGGCATCGCGCGAGCACGGCGTTTCTTATTCACGTCTGATCGACGGCCTGAACAAGAAAAACATCGACATCAATCGCAAAATGCTGGCTGAAATCGCGGTCAGCGACAGCAATGCGTTTGCTGAGATCGTGAAACTGGCGACTCAGTAACACAATACTCGACGGTTTATTCGCGGGCATTGCATTGTGAGTCGATCTCACATGTCGTGCCCGTTTTTTTTTCGACTTTAAGTTATACAGGAACATCATGGCAGCCGAACGTATCGAGGCCCTGAAGCAGGAAATCCAGAAGGAACTGCCGCAGCTGACGGACACCGAGGCCGTCGATCAGTTTCGCATCAGGCATCTGTCGCGAAAGGGAAGTATCGCACAGCTCTTCGATGAGATGAAGCATGTGCCCCCCGGAGACAAACCGGCAATGGGCAAGGCGCTCAATGCCCTCCGGCAGTTCGCCCAGCAGGCGATGGACGAAGCCGCGAATCAACTGAAGACGGCGTCAGCGTCAGCCGACGACGCCATTGACCTGACCCTTCCCGGACGAATGCAGCGAAGAGGGCATCAGCATATCGTCTCCAGGACGATAGAGGAGATCAGTGACATCTTCCGCCGCATGGGATTCAGCATCGCCGACGGGCCGGAAATTGAATCGGACTACTACAACTTCGAAGCGCTGAATTTTCCCCCGGATCATCCCGCGCGAGACATGCAGGATACGTTTTTCCTCGACGACACCTGGCTGTTGCGAACGCACACGACTCCCGTGCAGGTTCGTCTCATGGAAAAATACGAACCGCCGATCCGGGCCATTTTTCCGGGAAAGGTTTACAGGAATGAGGTTATTTCCGCGCGCAGCCACGTGCAGTTCCACCAGGTCGATGGTCTGTTCGTTGACAGAAACGTCACCTTCGCGGATCTCAAGGGTACGCTCGTCAGCTTTGCCCGGATGTTTTACGGATCTTCGTTGAAGTACCGCTTCCGGCCCAGCTTTTTCCCGTTCACCGAGCCCTCGGCCGAGATGGATATCAGCTGCTATCTCTGCGGCGCGAAGGGATGCCGCGTGTGCAAGTACACCGGCTGGCTCGAGATCCTCGGCTGCGGCATGGTCGATCCCAACATTTTTGTGAACATCGGGATCGATCCTGAAGAATACAGCGGATATGCGTTCGGTATCGGAATCGAACGTACCGCCATGCTGAGACACGGACTCGATGATATTCGACTTCTTTTCGAAAACGACATGCGCGTCAATCACCAGTTCAACTGATCATGCTGCTCTCCACATCCTGGCTATCGAAATACGTGGAGCTTCCTGAAGACACGCAGGAGCTCGAAACACTCTTAACCAATGTCGGTCTTGAAGTTGAATCCATTGAAGATCGGCGAAATGCATTCAAGAATATTGTCGTGGGTGAAGTGCTCACCTGCGAGAAACATCCCAATGCCGACAAGCTTTCGGTCTGCACCGTACGTGACGGAGAAGGGGAGCATACAGTCGTCTGCGGCGCGCCAAATGTCGCTGTGGGCCAGAAGGTCATCTTCGCGCGTGTCGGCGCTGAAATGGCTGAGCTCGGTTTCACGATCGACCGGCGCAAGCTGCGTGGCGTTGAGTCCGCCGGCATGATCTGTTCAACGGCTGAACTCGGCCTTGACGACCGCGCCGAAGGCATCGCGGTGCTCGAGTCGTCAGCCGAACCGGGGACGCCATTCGCGAGACATCTCGGATATGACGATGTCGTCTTTGGAATCGGGATCACTCCCAACCGCGGTGATGCACTCTCGCATATTGGCAGCGCGCGCGACATCGCAGCCGCGACAAACAGGCCGCTGCATGTCCCCGATCCGGAGCGAAGCGTTCCCGAAGACAGTCCGGAGTTCCGTATCGACATACAGGACTCCATCCGCTGTCCCCGCTACTCCGCGGCCATCGTCGAGGGCGTCACCGTGCAGGAATCTCCCTCCTGGCTGGTGCGCGCACTCTCCTCGGTCGGGATTCGATCGATCAATAATATCGTCGATGTGACCAATTACGTTATGATGGAAATCGGTCAGCCGATGCATGCCTTTGATCTCGCGCAGATCGAAGGGGGGAGCATTGTGGTTCGCAACGCACGCGAAGGCGAGCGTTTCATCACGCTCGATGAGGAAAAGCGCGATTTACGTACATCCGATCTGCTCATCTGTGATGCGCGCAAACCGGTCGCCATCGCGGGTGTCATGGGCGGATTGCACTCTTCGGTGACCGAGCAAACCACGTCGATCCTGCTCGAAAGCGCTCATTTCAACGCGTCCTCCGTACGGAAGACCGCCAAACATCTGCAGTTGTCCACCGATTCGAGTTATCGCTTTGAGCGGGGCTCGGATCCTGAAATCACCGTCTGGGCACTGCATCGCGCCGTCGAGCTCATCCGGGAGACCTGCGGAGGAACGCTGCGCGGAATCTACGACAGCAGGGCGCTGGAAATCGAACAGCGCAGTGTGCGGCTTCGTGCCGCCTTCACCGATCGTATCCTCGGCATTCACATTGATGCAGCCGAGCAGCGGCGGATTCTCGAAGCGCTGGATTTCGCGGTGGAGGAGGAGAGCGACGGTGTTTTTCTCTGCGGCGTCCCGAGTTTCCGCAGCGACATCGAGCGGGAAATCGACCTCGTCGAGGAGATCGCCCGTATTCACGGATATGACAGCATTCCACTTCCGACTCGTATCGAGATGAACGTTGGCGGCGGGTTTGATGACCAGAAATTCCCCTCGCGACTGCGCGAAATTCTTCTCGGTCTCGGGTATGACGAAGTGCTTTCGTCGAGCCTCGTGCCGCGTGCGCATGCTGGGATCGGGGATGACGGCGACAGCGTCGCCGATGTCCTGAATCCCGTCAGCAAGGAGCGGCCCAGTCTCCGCAGCAGTCTCCTTCCGTCCATTCTTGAAGCGGTGGACGTGAATATCAGGAGCGGACTCTCCTCACTGCGTATCTTCGAGATCGGCAGGGTGTTTCGCGGAAAAGAGGGAGGCACGTATGATGAAAAGCAGATGCTGGCCTTCGCGGTGACCGGAAATGCGCGCGAACGTGGATGGTACGGAGATGAGCGTCCGTTTGACTTCCATGATCTGAAAGGCTCGCTGGAGGCGCTCCTTCGCTCCCTGAATCTTGACAATGAGATAATCTTTCAGTATGATAGGCACAGTACTTTAAGTGAGCATGTACTAATGCTTGAAGTCAAAGGCAGATATACGGGTCAAGCTGTTGGAATTTCTGATACGATCCTTGCGAAGTTCAGTATTGACCAGCCTGTCTTTTACGCGGAGCTCGACGTACAGCTGCTTCATGATGCGCTGCCGGATCGGCAGATCTTCACACCCGTCGCCCGATATCCCAGCGTCACGCGGGATCTTGCGGTTCTTGTTTCGAAGGACGTTCGGGCCGGACGGATTGTCGAGACGGTGCGCAAAGCCGATCCCGGTCATCTTCGGGACGTGCGCATCGTGGACGTGTTCACGCATGAGAGTATCGGCACGGACAGAAAGAGCATCGCATTCACGATGACGTTTCAGTCCGATGACCACACGCTCAAAGACAGTGAGGTGAACCAGGCCGTCGGGCAGGTTATGCAGGCAGTACAGCGCGATCTCGGCGCCGAACTGCGCACCTAATGCTTGTTCCATAACAGTCGGATCTTCCCATGGTGCAGAACGACACGCCTCAACCGGGCGGCACCGCCGCGAACGCCATCCAGTCGGCCCTGCAGGGGCTCTGGCAAAAGGCACAGCAGGCTGCGGACCGCATCCGGGAGCTGCGCGAGGAGAATACATCCCTTCGCGGGCGACTGGAGGAACTCGAAGCAACGGTGCGCGAACAGGAGGCGCTTCTCACCGAAAAAGAACAGAAACTCAAGGAGCTGCAGGAAAAATCAGCGACACCGTCGTCTGTTGATGTTGGCGACGGACTTTTATATCTTTCGCCAGACGAAAGAGAGGCTTTGGAGCGTCAGATTACAGATCTGATTGCGCGCATCAACGCGCATCTCGGATCCGACGACAGGTAAGTCTTTTTTCCATGGTCTGAACACGATCGATTGTCATCTTTCAAAGTTCATCACGACCCGAAACAATGGAAGCAAAAAGCATACGCATAAGAATATACGGTACGGAATATCCTCTCAAGGTCGACGACGAGGATCTCACCAAACGTGCCGCCGAACACATTGACCGGATGATGCACGATCTTCACGCACAGATTCCGGATCAACCTCCCGTGACACTTGCCGTGCTTTCTGCTCTCAACGTTTCGGAAGAACTGCATCACGAAAAACAAGACAAAACTCAGCTTACCCGAAAGGTTGAACAGGACCTTCGCTCAATGACCCAGCTTATCGACGGGGCATTGAACGAAGAATAAGATTCGGAAGAGCACGTACCGCACTACAATCCGATCGCTGGCCACGTTAAAAAGAACCAACACTTTTTACCTGGGAATCTGACTCTTCCACATCAATTGCAGGCCTCAATCCTTCGAGATTCAGCCGTTCGCGGCTGACAGTGGAAGCAAAAGATGTGAAGGCATTTACCCACTGTGTCTTGGACGGGTTCTTTTTTAACCCCTCCCCAGCTGATCGGGGTAGTGCGGTATCTATTTTCAGGAGGATAATAAAACATGAATGTTGAATTATACTGGCTGCTGCCAACCGTTGTCGCCCTGTGTGCGGCCTTCCTGTTTCTCGGTTGGTATATCGCTGCCCGCGTCAGCCAGAACAAGATATCCGTCGCCGAAGACCGCGCCCGTGAAATCATTGAGATCGCGGAAAAGGAGGCGGAGAACAGCAAGAAGGAGAAACTGCTCGAGGTCAAAGACGAGTGGTTCCGCAAGAAACAGGACGTCGAAAAGGAACTCAACCGTCAGCGCAACAAACTCCACGCCCGCGAGAAACAGCTCTCCAACCGTGAAGAAAACCTCAACGCGAAATTTGATGTTCTCAATAAGAAAGAGGCCGCCGCAGCGCAAACCGAGAAGGAATTGCAGGAACGCAGGGATGAACTCGATGGGCGCATCGAACGCGTCAATCAGATCATCGCCGAGCAGACCGAGAAACTCGAACGCGTCTCTGGTATGTCGCGCGATGACGCCCGGAACATGCTCATCGAAAACCTCACCAGTGACGCGAAACTCCAGGCCGCGCAGCAGCTCAAGGAAATTCGCGATGAGATGAAGGGCACCGCGAAAAAGGAGGCGCAGCGCGTGATCCTCCAGGCAATCCAGCGCACGGCATCGGATCACTCCGTGGAAACCACGGTCAGCGTGCTCAACCTCGCCAGCGAGGATATGAAAGGCCGCATTATCGGACGCGAGGGACGAAATATTCGTGCGTTCGAAGCGGCTACGGGTATCGACGTCATCGTCGATGACACGCCGGAGGCGGTCATCCTCTCCGGGTTCGATCCGTTCCGCCGCGAAGTGGCGCGTCTGGCCCTCGAGACACTCATGGCGGACGGCCGCATTCATCCCGCGCGCATCGAGGAGGTTGTCGAGAAGGTCCGCAAGGATCTCGAAGAAGAAATCTTCCGCGTCGGCGAAAACACCCTGCTCGACGTCGGCATCCACAATGCGCACAATGAAATCAAACGCCTCGTCGGCAAGATGAAATTCCGCTCCAGCTACGGACAGAACCTCCTGCAGCATAGCATTGAGGTCGCCTGGCTGTGCGGAATCATGGCGACAGAGCTCGGACTCGATCCCAAGATCGCCACTCGGGCAGGACTCCTCCACGACATCGGAAAGTGTGTCGATCGCAACGTCGAAGGACCGCATGCGCTGCTCGGCATGGAGATAACGAAGAAATTCCGCGAGCATCCCATTATCGTCAACGCAGTCGGATCGCATCACGATGATATCGAGATGGAATCGCCCTATGCACCGCTGGTGCAGGCCGCCGACGCCATCAGCGGCGCACGTCCGGGTGCGCGCCGTGAATCGCTCGAGGGATATGTCAAACGCCTCGAGAAACTCGAGAACATCGCCACCGGCTTCGAGGGCGTGGCGAAAACCTATGCCATCCAGGCGGGACGCGAGGTCCGTGTCATGGTTGAACACGATCGCATCGACGACACACTGGCAGATCAGCTCGCCACGGACATTGCGGAGAAAATCCAGGGCGAGATGGAATATCCCGGTCAGATCAAGGTGACCGTGATCCGGGAAAAACGGTCCATCGCATTCGCCAAATAGGAGCATACCCAGCCTCAGCGACAGAGATCAGGCATGGCAGAACAACCGCTTCTCATCGGACTGACCGGCAGCATCGGTGCAGGGAAAAGCACCGTTGCGGAGATCATCGCAGAACAGTACCCCGTTCTCATAGCGGACCGCATCGCACGTGACATCATGGAACAGGACGATGCGGTCCGTTCCGCATTGATCGATGCATTTGGTGTGCAGACATATCTCTCAGACGGCAGCCTCAACCGCAGCTTCATTGCGGAAATCGTTTTCGATGATCCGCAGAAACTCGAATTCCTCAACAGCATCGTGCATCCTCCAACGATCGACCGCATCATGGAGCAGGCCGCAGCCCTGCATGCTAACGGAGCGGACGTCGTTTTCATCGAATCCGCACTGGTCTTCGAGGCGGGAACGCAGGGGTTGTACGATTATGTCATTGCCGTCATCTGTCCGGTGGACAAAGCCGTCGAGCGCATCATGAAGCGTGACGGGCTCAGCGAGCATGACGTCCGCAGACGCATGCGCAGCCAGCTGCCGCCCGATGAAAAAGCGGAACGCGCCGATTTTACCATTCGCAACAACGGCACGCTGGAGGATCTGCGTCGTTCCACGACAGGGGTGGTCGGCATTGTGACCAAACTCGGCGGGCGCCGGAATCCATGAAACCGCCGCAGACAGATTTCCTCGTCATCGGCAGCGGCATCGCCGGACTGTTCTTTTCCCTCAAGGTCGCCGAACACGGCAGCGTCGCGCTCGTCACCAAAAAGCAGACCGTCGAATCCAACACCAATTACGCGCAGGGAGGTATCGCATCGGTATTCGCAGCAGACGATTCGATGCAGCTGCATCGTGATGACACGATTCAGGCGGGCGCCGGTCTCTGCCATCCCGAGATTGTCGATATCGTGGTCCATGAGGGACCCCACCTCGTGCAGCAGCTCTGGGATCTCGGTGTGGATTTCACGCAGGAGGAAGAGAGGCATCTGCATCTCGGAAGGGAGGGCGGTCATTCGCGTCACCGCATTGTGCATGCGCGTGACTATACGGGACGGGAAGTCGAGCGAGTCCTGGTCGAACGTGCCCGAGCCCACCCGCGCATCTCCGTATACGAAGATCATATCGCCATCGATCTGGTTACCGAGCACAACCTGATCGATCGTCCGACACTCGCGCGAGGACAGATTCACTGCTGGGGCGCATTCGTGCTGGATAAAACGACCGGCGAGGTCCATCCCTATTTCGCACGGAACACGATTATTACGGCGGGCGGCTGCGGACAGGTTTATCTGCACACCACCAATCCAGCTATCGCCACGGGGGACGGTATCGCCATGGCATATCGCGCGGGAGCCGATATCGCCAACATGGAGTTCATTCAGTTTCACCCGACCACGCTGTTTCATCCGCAGGCGCGTTCCTTCCTCATCTCCGAAGCCGTACGCGGCCATGGTGCGCATCTGGTCAACAGATCCGGAGAGCGCTTCATGGAGAAGTACGACTCCCGACTCGAACTTGCTCCGCGGGATGTCGTCGCACGCGCCATCGACAGTGAGCTCAAGAGAAGGGGAGAAGAAAGCGTTTTTCTCGATCTGCGCCATCTCGATGCGGATGACGTTCGCCAATCATTCCCGAGTATTTACAAGAGATGCCGTGAGGTAAACATTGATATTACAAGGGATCTGGTCCCGGTCGTTCCGGCAGCACATTATACCTGCGGCGGCGTGGTCAGTGACGCACATGGTCACACAACCATACACGGATTGATGGTCGCAGGCGAGGCGGCGATGACTGGTCTCCACGGCGCGAACCGGCTCGCGAGCAACTCATTACTCGAGGCCCTGGTCTTCGCGAATCGTGCCGCGGATACCGCGCTTGAGGACACGCACTCCGAACCTCCCGTGGAAGACATCGCTCCATGGGACGATACTGATACGTACAATGCGGAAGAATGGGTGCTGATATCCCACAACCGCAGGGAAGTACGGACACTGATGTGGGACTACGTCGGGATCGTCCGCTCCGACCTACGCCTTGCACGCGCAAAGCGGCGCATCGACCTGCTTCGCAGTGAAGTGGAGGATTTTTACAAGCGTACACGTGTTTCCGAACGCCTGATTCAGCTGCGGAACATCACGCTTCTCGGACACCTTATCATCGAGAGCGCGATGCGTCGCAGGGAAAGCCGCGGGCTGCATTACACGACCGATTATCCGGAAACCGACCCCGGGATGGATCAGGCGGATACACTTCTCTCGGTATTTGATGAAATAGAAAGATAGAAAAATGGCAAGATGGCAAGATCGTGCTTGCTCTTGACATCTTTCTATCTTTGCATCCTGTCATTGAACTCCTGATGTCAACGCTTACAGAAAATATTCTCACAATCTCCCAGCTGACGCGCCAGATCAAGGACACCCTTGAGCGCGCGATCGGATCTGTCACGGTCACGGGAGAAATTTCGAACTTCCATCGCCATTCCTCGGGACACCTGTATTTCACGCTGAAGGATGCCGGCGCGCAGCTTTCCGCGGTGATGTTTCGCGGCAACGCGATGGGGACGTTTTTCCGTCCGGAAAACGGAATGGAGGTGATTTGCCGGGGACGGATTACAGTCTATGAGCCCCGCGGGAATTACCAGATCGTCGTCAGCGACATGCAGCCGCGCGGCGAGGGAGCACTCCAGGTTGCCTTTGAAAAACTGAAACGCAAGCTGTATGACGAGGGACTGTTCGATGAGTCCCTTAAAAAATCGCTCCCCGTCTTTCCGGATGTCGTCGCACTCGTCACGTCATCCACGGGCGCAGCCGTGCGCGATATGATAAGTGTCATGCAGCGCAGGAATCCCTCCGTGCAACTGATCATGATGCCGGTCCAGGTGCAGGGTGCCGGCGCGGCCGAGCAGATTGCCGAGGCCCTGGATCACTGCAACGAATACGGTGCAGTCGATATCATCATCACGGGACGGGGTGGAGGATCGATAGAGGACCTGTGGGCATTCAACGAAGAGATCGTCGCTCGGGCAATCGCTCGATCCCGCATCCCTGTTGTCAGCGCCGTGGGACATGAAGTGGATGTCACGATCGCCGATTATGTCGCTGACGTCCGCGCGGCAACGCCGTCGGTTGCCGGTGAAATAGTCGTTCCCGCCCGCGAAGAACTACTGAGCAGGCTCGAGGGCATTGCTTCGGCTGCGGGGAAATTCGTAGATTCCAGCATGCGCGCGCATGAGCAGCGCCTGCGGGTGATGCTTTCCGATCGCGCCTTCTCTCGGCTCGAAGGCCGCCTCCAGGGACTCATGCAGTTCGTGGACGAGCGGCATCAGACCGCGCAGCGCATCATCGAGCATGCCTTCGAGCGGCGACAGCACCGAGTGTCTCTGTTGCGCCATCAGCTCGATGCCCACGCCCCGGATCGTTTTTTCCGGCGCGGTGCTGTGCTGATGCGCCGCGGAACCGACCCGGTCACCTCCGTGCAGCAGCTTCAGCCGGGTGATTTCGTCTCACTGACCCTGCGTGACGGTTCAGCTGAGGCCAGCATTCTGCAGATCAAGGAACATGAGCAAAAAAAAGACTGAAACCTTTGAACAGCAGCTCGAACGACTGAATCAGATCGTTCAGACGCTTGACGATGAAGGCACTCCTCTCGAGGAAAGCATGAAATTATACGAGGAAGGAATCGAAATCGTCGAAAAATGTGTTACATATCTGTCCGAAGCCCAGAAAAAGATAAAGGTCCTGCGAAAGCGCTCGGACGGGGTTTTTGAGACCTTGGACTTCGATGGCGAGTAACCGTTTTCCAACTGCGGATGGACTTCATGTCTGAACACTCAAAAAGCACGCTGCTGAGCAGCATCGACGATCCGGCGGATCTCCGCAGGCTTGATATCAAGGATTTGCGAAAGGTCAGTTCGGAGATTCGGGATTTCCTTATTGATACCGTCTCGCGGACCGGTGGTCATCTTGGCGCCGGGCTCGGTACCGTCGAACTCGCCGTTGCGCTGCACTACGCTTTTCAGACTCCCGAAGACAAGGTCATCTGGGATGTCGGGCACCAGGCGTATCCCCACAAGATTCTTACGGGACGAAAAGACCGCCTTCATACCATCCGGCAGTACGGTGGTATCAGCGGCTTCCTGAAGCGGAAGGAAAGTCCGTACGACGTGTTCGGCGCCGGTCACGCGACAACGTCGATTTCCGCGGCGCTGGGTGTGGCATCCGCCCGGGATTTCGACGAAGCGGACTACAAGGTCGTTGCCGTCATCGGCGATGGTGCGATGACCGGTGGCATGGCCTACGAAGCCATGAATAACTGCGGCCTGCTGAAGAAGAACATGATAGTCGTACTCAACGACAACAACATGTCCATCGCGCCCAACGTCTGGGCGATCTCAAATTATTTCAATGAGCTGATCGCGTCCCCGACCTACAACCGCTTCCGTGCGAACGTCTGGGATCTCGCCGGCAAATTCGAACATATCGGCGATCGCTTCCGCAAGATCGCGGCGCGTCTTGAAGGCGGACTCAAATCCGTTCTGACTCCGGGCATGCTCTTCGAAGCACTCGGATTTCGGTACTTCGGTCCGATCAACGGCCACAATGTCGTATCACTCGTCAAGATCTTCGAGGAAGTGCAGGACTGGTCCGGTCCGGTGCTCGTTCATGTTGTCACGCAGAAGGGTAAGGGATACGCGCCGGCGGAAAATGACAACATGAATCTGCACGGCGTGACGCCGTTTGACAAGATTACCGGCAAGGCGCCGAAGAAAACCGGTGGGATGCCGAGTTATACATCCGTGTTCGCTGACGCCCTGATTGAGATCATCAGGAAAAATCCGAAAGTCGTCGGCATAACTGCGGCGATGTCATCCGGTACAGGACTTGACAAGCTTCAGCGCGAAATTCCGGAGAAATATTTCGATGTTGGAATCGCCGAACAGCACGCGGTGACTTTCGCTGCCGGCATGGCAACGGAAGGATACATCCCCGTGGCCGCCATTTACTCGACATTCCTGCAGCGCGCCTTTGACCAGGTTATCCATGATGTCGCCATCCAGGATCTGCACGTTGTCTTTGCCCTGGATCGCGGCGGGCTCGTCGGCGCGGACGGTCCGACACATCACGGTGCGTATGATCTTTCCTATCTGCGGCATATCCCGAAGATGGTCATCATGGCTCCGGCCGACGAACAGGAACTGCGTGATATGCTCTACACGGCGGTGGAGCATGATGGTCCCGTCGCCTTCCGCTATCCCCGAGGCAACGCCATCGGTCTGCCGTTACGCGAAGAATTCCAGCGCCTGCCGATTGGCAAGGCGGAAATGCGCCGCGAAGGTGATGACATCGCCATCCTGGCCGTCGGCAACATGGTGCAGCATGCAGTCAAAGCGGCGGAGCTGCTCTCCCACAGCGATATTTCAGCCGCCGTATACAACATGCGCTTCATTAAGCCGCTCGATACCGAACTGATCGACGCGCTGGCGCAGCGGTTCAAATACATCCTGACGGTGGAGGACAATTCCGTCGTCGGTGGATTCGGCAGCGCCGTGGCGGAGCATCTCACCACCATCGCGGACGCGCAATGCACGCTTCGCATCCACGGTCTTCCCGACGACTTTATCGATCACGGGAAACAGGAAGAACTGTATCGCAGCCTCAACCTTGATCCCCTCGGCCTCGCGCGCATGGCCGGCGACATGCTCGGCATCACGCTCAGCGCGACCGTGGAAAACATCGCCTAACACCCGGAAGGAATGACTGTCCGCATCCCAGCTCTCGTTACGCTGCTGATACTGATCGGGTTGCTCGCGGGAGCGCCCGCGGGCCTGCGCGCACAGCACGAAACCACTCTCGTCCGGACGACGGATTCGACAGCGGCGACCGGCGGGGAGGAGAAGCCAGAACCGGATCCGCACACCGCATTGCCGCCCGACAGTCTGCGTCAGCTCGCCGACGGTGTCAATTACTTCCACACGTATATTCCCGAAACACGTCTGTCGGTACACACCGTCACCGTCGACCTGCGCAATCCACGGATTGATGTGCGGCTGGGGAAGGGACTCGATCACATGTCCGGTCTCGAGCAGGCGTACAGCATCATGCATCGCTACGACAGCGTGGTGACGCCCATACGTGTTCTCGCCGGCATCAACGCGAATTTCTGGAAAGCCGGGACACTGCATCCGATGGGGCCGACGGTCATTGACGGCGAAATGCTTGTGGCGGACAAGTACCGCAACTGGCCCTCCGTTGCGTTCACGGACCACGGACAGGTGCTCATCGACACATTCGACCTCGCCGTATCACTCGAGACACGGCTCGGCAGTATCCCCATATCGCGCCTGAACCGCCGCGTCGATTCGACGGAAGTGGTGCTTTACACGACATTCGCCGGATCGTCAGTGCCGTTTATTGATACCGTCGGCATCCGTGAGGCTTCACAGGACACCATCACCGATGACTCCGAATCCCGGATCGATACGCTTATCATGGCGCATATGGATTCTGTCTGGTCGGTGAGCCGCGAGAGCGGCACGCTGAAGATGCAGTTCACGTACATCTATCCGCCGCTTGCAAACACGCGCATTCCGTGTCGTGTGACCGCACTGGATACGGGCTTTGTTGCGATCCCGGAAAACGGAGGAGTCATTTCCTTCGGCAGGGGCCCCTTTCCGCTCTTCTCCTCGCTTTTTGTCGGTGACACCTTTTCAATTGCCAGTCGCCTCGATCCCATTGTGGAGGAGCCGGTCGTGCAGATGACCGGAGGAACACCGCGCATCGTGCGTGACGGGAAGGTCAGCGTCGAGTGGAAGGAGGCCGGCCTGACGAAAATCCGATTCGTCGAGGGTCATTACGGGCGTTCGGCCCTCGGCATCAGCAAGGGCAGCGATACGCTCATCATGATGACCGTCGAGCCCTACAACCGGCGGCATCGCAGACGCGGGGTGCCTCTGCAGCAGCTGGCGGAACTCCTGATCGCCCGCGGCGCGTGGCAGGGTACGAACCTTGACGGAGGCAGTTCGGCCACAATGGTTGTCGAGGGGGAGACCCGCGTTCCGCTCGCGGGAAACCGCGGCAGCAGAAAAATTTCCACTGCCTTGATGGTCTTCGAGCGGCTTGGTATTCTTACAAACAGGGATTTTCCCAAGGTCCGCAAAATCATGCGTCTCGAGTAGCACGATGAAAAAAGACAGCCAGTACATGCTCAAATGCCTGCAGCTCGCCGAGCAGGGACGGGGAGAGGTTGAACCCAATCCCATGGTGGGATGTGTCATCGTCGCGGGCGGACGCATTGTCGGCAAGGGGTGGCATCAGCGCTACGGCGGACCGCATGCAGAGGTGGAAGCGCTGCGCGATGCAGGTGCGAATGCCCGCGGGGCGACGCTCTACGTTTCGCTCGAACCCTGCAATCATTTCGGGAAAACGCCGCCGTGTACCGAGGCCATCATCGACGCGGGCATTCGAAAAGTCGTAATCGGCATGCCCGATCCGAATCCCGCCGTCAAGGGAAACGGGGCGCAGCGTCTTCGAGAGGCGGGTGTCACCGTCGTCGAGGATGTGGAACGCGAGCGCTGCGAGGCACTCAACGAGGTCTATATCGTCAATACCGTGCATCGCCGACCCTTCGTGCTGCTCAAGGTCGCGCAGACGCTCGACGGACACGTGGCTGCCCTCAAGGGAACGTCACACTGGATCACATCCGAGGAGTCGCGCACAGAAGTGCATCGTCTGCGCTCCATTTACGACGCCGTGCTTGTCGGGGCGGAGACCGTCCGCAAAGACAATCCCTCGCTGAACGTGCGGCATGTGAAAGGCCGTGATCCCCAGCGCATCATCCTGACACGGTCGTGGCATCTGCCGCTTTCCGCAGCGGTATTCAGCGACGACCTTGTCGATCACACCATCGTCGTCACATCGAAAAAAAGCGCACGCTCGAACGCGTCTCATATCACCAGACTGCGCAAGCGCGGAGTCCGCGTGCTCGACGTCACGACCGACATGATGGAATACGCCTTGCTGAAATCCGCCCTGAAGCAGCTCTATGACGAGTTCGGCATCAGGTCCATTCTCGTGGAAGGCGGCGCGGAGGTGTTTTCCGCGTTTCTGCGCGCGCGGTTTGCCGATCGTCTCGACATCTTCACCGCGCCGAAGATCATCGGGCAGGGACGCGCGGCGTTTTCCGCTCTTCGTCCCCTGCATCTGAGCGACGCCATGCGTTTTCGCGTCGAGGATGTACTGCGCATGGGAGAGGATGTCTACACGATTCTCAGACCGCAACCGGAGGAATGATATGTTTACCGGTATCATCGAGGAAATCGGGAAGCTGAAATCCATGCGTCCGCTCGGAAGAGGACGCCGACTGGACATCACGGCAGACGCGGTGCTCGGCGGTGCAGCCGTGGGCGACAGCATTGCTGTCAACGGGGTCTGTCTGACGGTAATTGCATTCGACGAACGGGGATTCGCCGTCGAAGCGGTCGAGGAGACTATGAAGAAATCGACGCTGGGATTGCTGGATGTCGGGGTGCCGCTGAATCTCGAGCGGGCGCTGCGGGCCGACAGCCGTCTCGGTGGACATTTTGTGCAGGGACATGTGGATTTCACCGCCGAGGTGCGCGGAATCGAGAGGAGGGAGGAGAGCTGGATGGTCGAGATCAGTTATCCGGGATCGGCCTCGCCGAACATCATTCCCGTCGGCAGCATCGGTGTTGACGGCGTCAGCCTCACTGTGGCAGAGAAGCGCGAGGCTTCATTCCGCGTCTCCGTCATTCCACATACCTGGGACGCAACGCTTTTCCACACCTACCGCAAGGGCACGCGCGTCAACATCGAGCTTGACATGCTTGGAAAATACATTCTCAACTATCTGCAAAACGCAAGGGGGGAAGGGGTTACGGAGGGGTATCTGAAGTCGTTGGGATATTGATTCCAAATCGTATTTCAATCCAGAGACCAGCGAATCGAGAGTGCAAAGTACAAAGTACAAAACAGCATTGAACAGTGTTTTGCACTTTTTTCTTTGCACCTTGCATTAAGAATACAATCAGTGCGTACGGCGTTTATTTTTCGATATGGTCTGTTCGATCAACGCCATGGTCTGTGATGCGGCGACTTCCCAGTCGAATTTTGCGGCCCACTCGAGTGCGCGCTCGCGGAAGGTGTTGCGCGTCTCCGGGGAGTCGAGAAAGACCTTCATTTTGGCGATGAGATCGTCGATGTTTCCGAATTCGTAGAGCTGTCCGGTTTCGCCGTCAACGACGGAATCACGGAGTCCGGGCACATTCGCGGCCACGACGGGAGCGCCGCAGGCATTCGCCTCGACAACCGTCAGTCCCCAGCCTTCCTTGGATGACGTATTGACCACGAAATTGGTTTTCTGCAGCATCGGGGCTTTCTGATCTTCATCGATGAAGCCATGGAAGGTGATGCGATCATTCAGCTGAAGTTCTGTTGTCAGATCTTCGAGTCGCTGCTTGTCATCTCCATCGCCGATGATATCGAGATGCAGTTCCGGGTACTCGTTCCGCAGACGATCCATCGCGCGAATCACGTGGTCGACGGACTTGTACTTCTTAAGCCGGCCGAAATACGCGATATGGTTTATGTCATATATATTACTTTCATGACTATAGTATATATCTTTGTTAACACAGTAATTAACCACAGATACCTTATCTTTTGGAAAGCCCCAATCGAGGTATTCGTTCGCCGTGCTCGGTGAGCCGATAATGAAATGGATATTGCGATATACCGGTTTGATCAGGCGCTCAGCCAGATACACGTACGCTGCCAGCGGGAAGATCGTCTCGAGGAATATGCTCTTGCCGAAAAGGTGATGCGTCACACCCTGGACGGGTTCGCGGACGTAGAGGGGAGTGTAGAAGGGTATCTTGTTAACGTCATCAATAACAACGTCATAGCCTTCTTTTCTGAATCTCCTGATGTACTCGAAAAAGACATGGAAATTGAAGAGGAAGCGTCCTCCTTTGCGAATGATGCGGATACCGTTACGCATTTCTTCGCGCGGCGCGTCGTCAAAATGATGACAGAACAGCGTAACTTCATGTCCGCGCGCGGCTAGGCGTTCGAACACCTCATGGAGATGGACCTCGGCTCCGCCGGCGAGCGGGTTTGTGATATCCTGCCAGTTAAATACCAGAATCTTCAATGGTTTGGATGAGGTCATTTAAAGTATAATATTTCAGATTGAAGATTGCTGATTACAGATTGCTAGGCGATAAATTCGAAACAGTCATCAATGTGCAATCTGGAATCCGCAATCTGTTATTTTCGGGCAATCACGCCGATCGACAGCGCGGTATTCAGTTTCACCGCAGTCCCGTCCATTCCGTTGCGGATTTTCTCGCGCAGGCGCGAGACGGGCGGCAGCAGGCGCGGATACAGGGGCAGTTTGACGCCGATCTTGTAGAATGCTTCGCGGAACGTACGGTATACGAGACTCGGATACATCCATTCGCCGTATGCGTCGACGGGCTGTAAGCCGAGATCTTTCAATAGTTTACGTAGTTCAGTGACTGAAAACTCGCGTTCCCAGCCGGCAAACCAGGCATTGAGAGCGATCAGGATGTGTTTGATGACCGTATAGATGTGCCAGCGCTGCGGAACATCGACGATGAGCAGTCCGCCGGGCTTGAGAACGCGGATATTCTCACGAAGCAGATCTTCCGCGATTCCTTTGCGGAAATGCTCGAGGAGTCCCTGGTGAAACACCGCGTCGAACGTTCCGTCCGGAAACGGCAGCGCGAACGCATCGCCGCCGACGGCGGAAATGTGTTCGACGGACGGCAGGTTGTTTCGGATAATCTTCAGGGAATTCATAGAATAGTCGAGAAGCACGAGCTCCGCGCCGTCCTGCGCCATATAGAAGCTGTCGCGTCCCGTTCCGGCGCCGACCTCGAGAATTCTCGCGCCATCGAGCTCGAGATGCTTCGAGAGGTTGCGGCGTATGCGATCGGTATTCGCATAGACTTCCTTGGTATCGGATTTCTGATCCCAGAAATCATCCCAGTTCTTTTTCGTCGATTCTTTCATAGCTGTATTAACAGCCCCTTACTTCCGATAATAAATATTATGTAAAGTCGGTCTGTGTGCTTCCATGCCCTGCTTTCAGAGAGGCTCGTAGAGACACGATGTTTGGACGAATATGATGTACGTCTGTTCCATTCATGCAAATTACGGCGTTTTTGCGTTGGGTCAAAGAGCTGTTGACCGTTAGCCGATAGCCGTTGGCAATTCGCTGTTCGCTACCGTTGCTTTGAGGCGCCGCAAAGGTGTTTTGGCTGTTCGCGTCTGGATCCATGTGTGGAACTGCATGTCCTGTTTGTTGATGACGGATTCCCTGCCTTACGATACATGTCATGGCTAACCGATTGGAATATTAACTTATTTCCAGCGGCGGGAATTCCGTTTCATGGATGCAAGACCGATCGCGGATTCGTGTGTACCGGCTGATTGATGCGTTTTAGGATGGGTTAAAAGAATATTTAACCCGAGTTAAAAATGATTCATGGAATTTTAGGATAACCTAAAACTATTCCTGGACGAGCATTTTCTCGGAAATCCGGCGTTCAGCCGTCCGGAGAACGAGGAAATACACTCCGGGAGACAAGTTCGCATGGGTTTGGAGACGCAGGCTGTGGCGACCGGCTGTGAGCATGCCCTGATACAGTTCACGAACGGGACGGCCGAGCAAGTCATGCAGTACCAGCCGGATGTGCTGCGAGGCCGGGAGCGTGACCGTCACGACTCCGCTGTGCATGCGCGGATCGAGTGGCTGCGGACACACACTCATGGCTATTTCGCGAGGCGACGGCGGCGAGGCGGCTGAGACGACTCCTCCGGATGTCGTCCGGTAGATTACGCCTCCGTCGCCAACGGCCCAGCCGTGAAGCGGATCGCTGAAGGTCATCGCGCGGAACTGCGGTGTCGCGTTTGGATGAGCGGGATCGAGCGTTTCGAGCACATCCCATGTCCATGTGCGACCACGATCCGTCGTGCGCTCGATTCCCCTGTTGCATGCGAAGCCCAGGTCGGGACGGACAAAATAGCTGTCGAAGATGTATCCCCAGTTGTGCCACAGAGTGTCCCAGGTCATCCCGCCGCTCACGGTATTCGGCATCCCGCGGCCCTCGCCATATACAAAACCTTCCGCGCCGGAGAAAAAATGCAGCCCGTACAAATCGATGTGTGACCAGGTGTCGAAATATTCCCAGCTCTCTCCCCCGTCCACCGAGCGCAGGAGCATGGCGTGTTCACCCACGGCCCAGCCCGTGTCACGCGACGGAAACTGGATGTCACGCATGCACACCCCGAGTCCGGGCGCGGTGCGGGACACCTCGTTCGCGACCGTACGCCAGGTCACACCGGCGTCGGTGCTCTTACGGATGACGGCCTGGCGGTCCTGATGCACCCACCCGACGTTTCCTGAATCGCCGATGGCATAGACGGTCGAAGGATCGGTGAAGAGCAGTTCGACGATATCGAACTCCGGCGCCATGGAGATGTCCTCCCAGTTTTCACCCAGGTCGGTGCTGCGCCAGAGCACGCCACCGGAACCGTCGGGCACTCCTCCTCCGCCGACGTATACGTTCCCGGTTTCATCGGATGTCACGGCCCAGAGCTGCGGGGCGGGATCGGGCATGATGGGGATGTCGAGTTTTTCCCAGTGTTCGCCATCGGTCGTGCGCAGCACGGTGCCGTGATAGCCGACGATGAAGCCGGTGAGCCGGTCGACGAAATGCACGTTGAGCAGTGACGTTTCCGTCAGGGGCTGCTCCCCCGGACGCGGATGCATGAGCTGCCAGCCGTGCTGGGCGTGCAGCACGGACGGAACTGTCGCCAGGAATAGGATGGATAAAAGCGCAGCTGCCGCGCCATGCGCGTGCGTACGGTTGATTGCTGTGAAGGACATGGTTTCCCCGCCAGATGAACATGAATCGGTTCAGGAGGAATGTACGGATTCGGGGAACAACATACCATGGAGTTCGGAATGGCGGGATTATGCTTCGTTCGCAGATGCGACCACACCCTGACGGGTGTGGTTACCGGAATGGATTCTGCCGGGAGCGACCACACCCTGACGGGTGTGGTTACCGGAATGGACACTGCCGGGAGCGACCACACGCTGACGGGTGTGGTTACCGGAATGGATTCTGCCGGGAGCGACCACACGCTGACGGGTGTGGTTACCGGAATGGATTCTGCCGGGAGCGACCACACGCTGACGGGTGTGGTTACCGGCATCGATACTCAGGAACGGTAACCACACGCGTGAGCGTGTGGCAAGCCCACGGCTCACAGCTCAGAGCCTACGGCCAATCACCAGTGCTTCTGTCGTACGGGGATGATATCAAGCGGGAGTGAGACCTGATAATCCTCGGCGGGACTCGCCTGCCAGTACTCGCCAACGATGGCGCCCTCCCCCACCACTTCACAATAGGCGAGGCCGGTCTTGATCAGTCCTTCGTTCTCGGTGTAGGGATTCAGCTCGATCATGCCGTTGGGCGGGATGACATGCTTGTCGCGTGTCAGCTGCTTGCCGTGGTCGAGGTAGAATGTCACGGCGACGGTCACGGCGCTGTCGGCGGCGGGATTGACGAGGACGAGCCGCGCATCGATGTCGGGAGCGGCGACGAAATGCTGGCAGAGCAGCGCGGCCGCGCCGTGCGCGTCCGAGGCGGGGATGGCGGTGTTGAAGGCGGAACGCAGCGGATCCCGGTAAAACTGCCAGTACTGCGCCGAAACGTTTCCGCCGTCGGAGTAAATGCGGATGGTGCCCTTGAAACGGCGTCCGCCGATGTGATCGGCGGGATTGTAGTTGACCTTGCCGAAGATCGGGAGGAAATACGACTGGTCGTCGACAAGCGTGCCGTCCATGTCGTAGAGGAGGACGTTGACAACTGAGCCCGTGCCCTCATGATCGGTAATGACGAGATGGGTCTCGAACATCTCAGGATCGGCTTCGAAATAATTGACGACGAGCTGATCGCCCACGCGCAGCTGCGGTGCGTGTTCTCCCTCAAACGCAAATTGCGCACGTGCCCCGTGGGACACGCACGCAATTGCAAACATGATCGCGATGATGCGGCGATGCATCTGCTGCACGGCGCCTCCTAACGAATCTTGGTGACGCCCTCCAGCGGAAGCGCGACCTGGTACTTCTCGGGCTCGGAGGCCTGCCAGTACTCGCCGGTGATCTTGCCGGCGCCGACGACGACGATGTACGCGGTGCCGGTCATCTGCACGCCCTTGAGAGATTTGTACGGATTGATGCTCACCACGCCGTTGGCAGGAATGACGCGCTTCTCGACACCGACGAGTCCGCCGTTGTCGCTGTAAAATTTCACGTCGATGGTCGTCGGTCGCGCCATCTCCGCATTCGCAACGATGATCTGCGACTTCACCGACTTGTCACTGACAAAGTGCTGGCAGACGAGCTTGTCATAACCCTTGCCGTCCGCTGCGGGCACGGCGATGTTGAGATACGACTGCTCCTCATTGCGGTATTTCTCCCAGTACTGGCCGGCGATGTTGCCGCCGTCGCTTTCGATGCGCACGGTGCCGGAGAACTTGGGATCCTGGTTGTAGCCGTGCTGATACGCATTCAGGTAGGTCAGCGGATCATAGTTGATCTTGCCGAAAGCGTTCAGCGTTTCGTAACGCTCGTACACGAGACGGCCTTCCTCGTTGTAAATGGTGATCTTCAGATTGGGTCCGACGCCGTCGACGTCGCTGATCACCACGTGCGTTTCGATGTTGTCGGGATCGGAAACGAACCGGTTGATGACCAGGTTCTGTCCGACCTGGGCGTCCAGCTGCACGGTGCACAGAAGCAGTGCCGCAGCTGCGACCAGGATGCTCGTAAACGCTTTCGACGATTTCCGCATTGAAATTCCTCCTGGGAACGTATTCAGGGATCTACTTGAGCAAAACTGATATTCCGAGTTCAAGATACGCATCGGCGGGCAATTCGTGAAATGCTTCCGCGTAACGTGCGCCGCGTCCACCGAAGGTCATGGCCCGATAGGCATTGAGTCCTTCAATGTGATGCATGTAATCGATGGCGTCCTGCTGGCTTGCGTAGCAGCGCATTGCCTCGCGCTTGTGTTCGATGTGATGCGTGATGTCGGCGGCAGAAGTGGCCGGGAGCGGACTCCAGACCTCGAATCCTCTGATGATGGGACGGACGCCGGGTATCTCCCGAAGTGTCCGCAGCAACCAGATATTCAGTATCCGATGATCATGATGATTATCGAATAACGAGGGAAGATACAAAACATCGGGTTCTTTCTCAATCAATTGCCGAAGTTCCGACCCGGAATATACGTCTGAATCAAAAGCGCTGTTCCCCAGGCGCAGCAGCAGACGGTCATCGATTCCCAGTACGTCCATCGCCGCATGGAACTCCCGCTCGCGCACGTCCCGCTTTTCCTCTGCTGTCATCCCCTCTCCGTCGATGGATGCGACGTTGTCGGAAAACAGCGCTACGGTGATCACATCGCCCCGGTCACGGTGACGCAGAAGCGCTCCGCCCGCTCCGAAGGTCTCGTCATCCGCGTGCGGCGTCAGCACGAGGACGCGCTGCGATTGACCGTTGAATTCGACGGGACGCGGATATACAGTAGCCTCCGGATCGAATGCCAGCTCGCCGATCTGACGCGCCCGCATGCGAAGGCGGCGCAGGGAGAGATACTCCATCAGCTGGCGCACGCCGGTCATGTCGCGGCTCCCGATCGTCCGAAAACATCCGACCATCGAATCATGTGACTGACGCTCCGGTGTGCATGCTCGCTCACAGGTTCACTCCCGAAATATTCCCGCGTCTGCGCTTCACGCCAAACAAGGCCGATAACCGGATGCTCCCGTGATACTCGAAGTCGGCTTTCGCGATGCCGCGCAGAGAGGATTCATTTTCTTCTTCCGCGTAGATCCAGAGATGGCGGAGTCCTTCTTCGGCAAGCCGGCCGCAGAGGCGGCGCAGCGCATCCGGATAGATGCCGCGGCCGCGGTACTCCGGCATTGTGACGACATCGTAGACGACGGCATCTGGCGGTGCGAGTTTCCAGGTGGAATACAGTTCGTCAATGTACAGACGGTGCTCCTCCACCCAGGAGGAGAATGCGACGCGGTCATCGTCCATGCCAATCCATGCGCGCGCGCCGGAGGCGAAACGCTGCCGGTACTGGTCGCGGAATTCCTGCATGGGATGCTCGCCCCAGGGAAAATCGTGCACATTGACCAGACGGAAATCGATGTCGCCCGTCAGCAGCGTGACGGGGACGCAGGTGCGTCGATAGAAACGGAGATGATGCCGTTCACATATTCTCATTGCAGCTCCCTCCTCTGCTGGCGGGACTGCATGAGCCGCTGTACCGTGCGCGCCGCGCGATACCGCAGCAGACTGCGGGCCGTGTGCAGTGTACAGTGTTCGCTGCGGCGCTGCTGGGGATTGAATTCCCGTTTGTATCGTTCATCCCCGCGCAGAAAATCGAAAAATGTGCATCCCTGCTCCAGCGCGAAACAGATGCTGCGGTCGAGATTCATCGTGCCGGGACTGTAGCGCTTGTACTGTTCATCCATCCCTGAAAGCACGTAGAGCATGCTGCCAGCGTGTATCCACGAGGCCATGACATGCACGATTTCGCCGTCGTGCCGAAGCACGGTGAATACCGCCTCGTGCCCGGCAGCGGCGACGGCGTCATGAAAGAAGGCGCGGTGGGATTCCTGTTCGAACCACGACGCGGTACCGAAGCGCTCACGATTCAGACGGATAAGCGCGTCAACGAGCTGTGCATCCGGAGAACGCACGGCGCTCCATGTCAGCGCTTCCTCGCGATCGAACATCCGCCGCGCGCGGCGCACTTCCCTGCGCATGTGTGCATCCGCGCGCTCGATCAGCGAGTCGGCATCCTCATTCGCGAGGGAAACACGCAGGTACAGTTCCCCCCTGTCATGCCGCGCATGCAAGCCCGTGCCGGCAACGGTGGATTCAGGAAGCACATCGTGCAGCAGCAGCCAGGAGCCCGGATACGTTGTTTCGATCCATGCAAGCAGCGCGCCCCAGACAGCTGTGGTATCCGTGTCGGTGGTGACAAGATCGGTGTACTGCGCGAGCCGGTCGCCGAGAAAGAGCAGATACCGCCATGCCGTCAGCGGTCCTGCACGCCGCATCTGCAGAAACAGCGGGGCCGCCGCGACGATGGATCCCTCCTTTTTCATCATGAGCAGTACCGGTTCGCGGCGTGGATCCGGCTCCACGAAATACGTACTCCACAGCCGGTTCCACTGCCAGGACTGGAAAAAGGTATTGCGCTTCAGACGGTTCTCCTCGTAGGCGCATGTCCACCATGCGCGCAGCGCCGGATCCTCGAATGTCGTTCGGGTCACTTCCACGCGCTCACTCACGACCCCTCCCTCCTGTCGCGCAGGGGACGCGCCGGTGTGCCCGCCGCCACCGCCCAGGCGGGGATGTCGTGCGTGACAGTGGCGTTTGCCGCGATGACGGCATGATCGCCGATACTGACACCGGGAAGAATAACCACGTTGCTGCCGATCCAGACGTCCGCTCCGATATCGATCGGCGCGCTTTCTCCACCCTGTTCGCGCACGGGACGCTCGTTGTCGTCAAAGCGGTGGTTTGAATCGATGATCGTGACGAAACCGCCGATCAGCGTGCCGCGACCGATACGCACCGATCCCGAGACAGTGCAGTGCTGGGAGATGAACACCTGCTCTTCGAGCCGCAGCGTGTCGCCGGGATGCGCGATCAGCCAGCTGTCGTGCAGCACCTGTGCGCCGGCACCGATTTCGAACCGCGCGCCGTCGGCGATGCGCACTTCAACACGGCGGCCAAATGCGGCGGAACCGTCGATACTGTGCTGTCCCGATGCGCGCAGGCGGCGCAGGACAAGATGCAGTTCTGCACCCTCCATTTTCCGGAACAGCCAGGCGGCGATATGAGCGACAAGTGTTTTCATGAGCGATCGGATGCATGCGAACCGGATGCGTGCGGACCGGTCGGTGTGTCCGGCGGAGCGTCGCCGTGATTCGACTTCCGCACCCGCGTGATTTCATGCCGATGAAGATAAATATACGTCATCGAGACGATGCCTGCCGCGAACCAGACGATGACACTGCTCACGGCGGCACCCATCGATCCCATATACGTGATGAACAAATAATGCGACACGACGGTGACGCAAAGCTGTCCGAGTGCCACCCAGGTCGCAATGCGCGCCCGGTCGATACTCAGCATCAGAATGGTAAGCGGATTGCCGATGATGGTCCACGCATACCCGATGAAGAGCACCGCGAACAGCGGCAGTGACGGTGTGTATTTCGGAAAGAATTCCGGTGTCGCGAGGAAGATGACGATGACGTAGGCCAGTCCGATGGCCGTCACGGGCAGTGTGACAGTAAACGTGCGGCGCACGTAGCGGCGCATTTCATCGAGGGAACGCAGTTCCATGGCCTTCGGGAAAAACACGGTGACCACCGAACCGGCGAGCACGATGAGCGGTGTGCAGAGGCGCGCCGCCGCGATGTAGAGCCCTGCCTCGTCGGGACGATCGGACAGCATCGGTGAGATCATGAACACATCGAGGCGCATGAGGAACATCGTGGCGAAAGATGTCAGCATCATCCACTTCGCGAAATGCCAGATTTCCGTACCGATATCGCGCCAGTCGTACCGCATGCGTCCACGCAGGGACGAAAGGAACCACAGTGCAAGCGGAATGACGGCGAATGGCGCGATGGTGTAAGAGAGGTACACGAGGTCGAGTGTGAAGATACCGATGAGGATGCCGGCGTAGATGATGCCGGTCTTGATCGCCGCTTCGGCAATGCGCAGTGCGGTAAATCGCACGAACTGCTGGCGGGCCTGGAGCACGGTGAGCGAGAATTCGATGAGCGCCTCTCCGAGGATTGCGATGGCCATGAGCCGCAGCGGCATGACGAGTTCCGGTGTGCGCAGCGCACGCACGGCGAGGAATTCCGCGGACAGAAACAGCGCGGCAGCCGTAAAGAGAATGATGACGGTCTTTGCCCGCAGTGCGAAATGGAAATGCGCCTGCGCGCGGCGGGGGTCTTCATTCTTGTACAGTGCGAAGAAGCGGATGAAGCTCTGATGCAGTCCCGAATCGGTGAACTGCGTCACGGCGGCGAACACGGTGATAAACAGGCCGTAGAGCTTGTACTCCTCCGGCGTGATCAGCGCAAGGAGGATGACGGTGATCAGGAAGGTCAGGAATTTCGCGATGACATCGCCGGTAAATACGACACCGGCCTCCCGCGCACCGAGCGGCAGGAGTTCACGGATACCGGTAATCATTCGTCGCATGGTCACGCAGCGGCAACGTGTTCGGTGATCGTATCGAGGAGCCGCCGTACACGCCTGTCCCAGGTGTTCTGCCGCGCAAAAGCGCGCAGGCGCACACGCCGTTTTTCATCCGTCTGCTCGACGGCATGCCGGATGCCGGCGAAAAAGCCTTCGCGCGTATCGGCGAGTGTGACGATGTCACTGTAATGCATCAGCTCGGTGACGCCAGTGGCGATGATGGGCAATCCCGCCGCGGCGTATTCGTAGAGTTTGAGCGGATTCACCACGTCGGAGATCGCGTTCGAGAGAAACGGGATGACCGCGGCGTCGAAGCTGCGCAGGAGCGCGGGCAGCTGCCGGTGCGGGACGAATCCGTGCAGCATCACGTTGGGATATGATTCACAGCGGGCGGCGAAATCGCTGGTGACCGGGCCGACGACGGCGAAGTCGTATTCCGGGAAGCGGTTGATGGACTCGAAGAGCAGTTCGCTGTCGAACCATTTTCCGCAGGTCGCGCCCACGTAGCCAATGACGGGTCGCCGGGATGGCTCGTCTCCATTGGATCCACTGTGGTGTTCGAATTGAACCAGCGGCACTGTGGAAGTCGCCCTGCCGCATTGCTTAACGAATTCGGCAGACACGGCATTCGGAAGCAGCAGTGTGCGTGTCTCCGGGAAACGCCGCCGAATGGAGGAGCCCTCTTCGTGCGCGCTGAAGGTGACGAGGTCCGCCTCGGCGGCGAGCTGCGCTTCGTACCGGCGAAGACGGCGCAGTGCCCGATCGGTGCGTCCCTGCACTTCCAGGGCGTCACAGACATCGTACACCAGAAGACGCGGGTTCAGCAGTGTGCGGTCGATCAGGTTGTTCCACCAGAGGGGCAGCATGATCAACGCAATGGACTGCGAGAAATCCATCCCGGAAAAACGGCGGCGAAACCATTGCTGAAAAATCGATCGGTCGAGAGCAGGTGCGAGGCTGCTGCGAAAACCCGTCGGCAGCGTCGGAGGCGTATGAACATGGAGCCGGGGCTGATCGGGATCACGCGTGAAACCGGTTTCCCGCGACAGCGGAGAAAACATGCGCTGCAGAAATGCGTGCGTTTTGCCGGCTGTGGAGGGTGGGATTTCAATGAAGTCGACATGATGCCCCATCCGGGCGCATTCCGTTGCCAGCGCCTGGTCGCGCTGCGGCAGGCTGTCGAACGATGTCAGTCCGAAAAACAGGAAGTGATATGTCGATGTGTCAATCATCTCGTATTGCATTGTTCGTATCTCGTGCCCGGACGGTTCACGTCGCCGCCCGGCGGAACGGCCAGGCGCATCAAGCCGTCCCGCGCCGGTAATGCGATTCGAGCATCACGGCAATATTGTCCCAGGTCTGCTCAGAAACAAACCGCAGGGCGGCCTGCGCGCGCTGCTCGAGCTGTGCTTCCAGCCTTCCCGTGACAATCCCCTCCGACAGCACACGCAGCTCATCCTGCGTCTCCGCGACGGTCATGAGCGTCTCATGCTCCGGAATCGACCGTACATATTGTCCGCGGATATCGCTGAGTGCGGGAACGATGACCGATTTGCCGGTCGTGAATGCCTCGAGAATACCGAGAAATCCCGTGGCGATCAGCCAGCGCGCATCCCGGAGTACAGGAAGAGGATCAACAAGGATTCCGCGGACGTGCACATGGAAGCGCGCATGCGCGAGGTCTTCAATCCGCCCGCGCAGGGATCCGTCCCCGGCGATATCCAGCTGCACGTCGATATCCTGTGCGCGGGAGACCTCCGCAAGCGCCGCCGCAAATGGAAGGATTTCCGTATCCGTCTCAAGTCGTCCCGCGTAGCCGAAGCGTCGTATCTCCGGAAGCGGCAGCTCCGGTCTCCGGTGCACGGGCGCACCGAGGTATACGGCATCGACCGGGTGCCGGTACAGTTCCCGCACGTATGTCCCCACGGCGAAGCGCGATGTGCACATACGCGCCGCAAGCGCGCGCAGCAGCCGGTGCCGCCAGCGGATCGGCCAGTGCTCGTAGCCGTGGAAGGTGATGGCGTAATGCGGTCTACGGACGATCGCCCGCAGCGGCAGGAACCAGTGGATCAGCGGTGTGTAATCGTGAAAATGCAGGATGTCGGCTGAGCTGAATAGGCGTCGATGCCGCCACATCCACCGCCAGTAGAAGAGCCTGGTCAGCGGACGACGAAGAGGCACGCGAAAGCGTATCACGTGAAACGGCAGACTGTCATCCCGCCAATCCTCCCCCGCCGCTGTTTCCGTCAGCACGGTGACGTCATGTCCGCGTGCTGCAAGTGCTTCCGCTGTGCGCAGCACGCTCCACTGCACGCCTCCGGCATCCGGCAGAAAATGATTGGCGATGTGGATGATACGCATGACCGGAATCAGCGGAAGGATCGCTCCACGCGCTGGAAGAATTCATAGCGCGGCGGACGGCCTTCCGTGGGCGTGTATCCGTAATCCTTCACAAAGGTACCGTCCATCAGGTCATCCGATGGATTCCATGGCTTGTCGTAATCGTTTCCTTCACGGAAGACATAGGTGATGCGTTTGAACGCTTCGTGTTTTTTTCGCCGCGCTGATCCACCATCGCGGTCGAGATCGAGAAAGTGCGTGATGCCGTCGCCTATGTTGTATTCCGGGAAGCCGGTGAAGAGCTGCATGCGTCCGCCGGGCGGCACGATCCCGCGCACGAGTTCATTGACGGTTTTGTGCAGATAGTTGCCGTATTCACCCTGCGCGCCGTGCGTCAGCACGACATCGGGCTGCTCACGCCGGATCAGCTCGCGGATGCTGCGCTCGATCGCCTCGCGCATGACGCTGCCGGGACCGAAACTCTTTTTGAAATCCAGTCCGCGGTACTCACCGATCTGCACCACACGGCGGCCACCGAGTTCGAAGACAACGGGCAGGATGCTAATGTCCACGCCAAGCGACGCGCCGTAGCGTTTCGCGATGCGGGGTTTATCAATTCCCTTCAGGTCCGTCGCCACGCGCACCGATCCGTCGGGCATGATGCCGGCACAGTTGAATCCGCCGAGCTGCTCGACGGGATCATCCTCAAAACCGCTGCTGCCGTCGGCGCCGTTGGATACCAGGACGACACGGACATCCTTCCCCATCTCCGCGGCCATGGCGAGCAGTCCGCCCGCGAGCAGCACTTCATCGTCGGGATGTGCGAAGACGGCAAGGATTTTCCCGGCGCGCGAGAGCACCGCGTGCATGTCGCTGAAGCGCTCCGAGAGTGCTTCAGGCGTGCGCAGATAGCCGGTATGGTCATCGGCATCGAATACGCTCAGCCGGTAGTCGATCTTGATCTTCTCTCCCGGCTCGCCGTACATGAAGTCATCGACATACACAACGGGGTGATCCACGCCCGGCCATTCATCGAAATCCCATGTACCGTGCTCGACGCCTGCGGGGATGTCGTACCCCGGACGGAACATCCCGGGCTCGAGCGTATGCGGTACGGTCTGGGAAGCGGCCGTCGCGGGAAGAAGAAGAATGAGCAGGACCAGTGTGGATTTCATGCCATGATTCCTTACATGAGCAGTATGCTGTGCTGAAACGCGAAATCCGCGCCGTGGACATACAACGTATATGCGCCGGCAGGGAGCGGTGTTCCCGTATCGCCGTGGCCGTCCCAGGGCACGAAATGATTGCCTTTCGCGAAAGCATAATATACGATTTTTCGCAGCGCCCGTCCGCGTCCGTCGAATATCGTGATTTGAACAGGCCGGGGACCTGCGACATGGAATGCGATGGTGCAGTGGGACGTATGTCCGGCGCGGAAGGGATTCGGCCAGACGCAGTGCTGCAGAGCGGTGGGGCGTTCGCTCGGCCGCTCGAGCTTCTCCGCCAGCAGCGGTGCGAGGACGGAAGCAATGCGCGCGTGTCCTTCAGGAAGCGGATGCACACCGTCGAATCCCAGCAGGCTCGAATCATTCTGGAACGCATCACGCAGAGAGAGCACGGCGCAGCCCTCCTCCCTGCCCACATCGCGTATGCAGCGATCGTATCGGTCGCGCATGTCGCGGGCGCCGCCGTACGGAATGTATTGCGCACTGTCCGCACCCGCAGCATAAAACCGCCCGGCGATGAGCGGGGGCAAGCCGAGCAGCAGCGGCTGCGCGCCGATGCCGCGCACTTTCTCGACAAGCAGACGGATATTGTCGCGGAAACGCGCGAGCGGGACGCGAGGCGCCGGCGGATCGTCCCACACGTACATGTCATTCGAACCGAATGCGATGACCACGACCGACGGAGCGGCTGCAAGCACATCTGCGTCGACCCGGTCGAGCGCGTCATCCGTCGTCTCACCTCCCGCGCCGCGGTGCAGTGAACGGAACGGTGTGCCGTCCTCACGGAGAATTGAATCAGTTCGCGCTGGATACGCATCCCCGGGACGTCGTTCTCTCTCGATCCATCCCTCCGTAATGGAATCCCCGAAATACACGATCAGCGGCTGGGACGGAAGCCGGATCGGTACCACGCAGAGAACGCAGCACAACAGTGCTATCCGCGGCAAAGGCATGGGCTATTTGAGTGAAATGTTATCCGGTGCGTCGAGCTGGACGATGCGGTGATCGGGCTCTTCGGAAAAATGCGGATGCGGTTGCGCCAGTTCGTGCAGAGCGCGGAGCAGTCGCGCTTCGTACTCGCGCAGTTTCGCTTCAACTGCATCGGCCTTCATTTCGCGCACGGAAAGGGTTTCGCGGTATCGCTTCAGGAAATATGCGATGGTTTCCACACGAATCTTGATGCTTCCCGTGGGACGGTTTTCATCGATATCCTTGAAGCTGAAATACGGCGTGCCGGAGCATTCGACGACTTCCTGTACCGTGGCATAGATCGGTCCGTCATGTCCGCACTTGAAACTGGAGAGTTCGAGAGCGACGAGATTCGGGTGGCGTGCGACGTACTTCGCTGCCCACACCTTGCGGTTCGTGTTTTCACTGTAGGAATTTTTCCACACGTCCGAGATTTCCATGGGATGGGAAATGCGTCCGGCTTCGAGATCCGGACCGAACACCCGGTGGAGGCTTTCCTGATCTGTCGGCAGACTGTCCTGCGTGAACACGGGATATCCCAGCTTCTGGAATTCAGCCAGGATGCCGTGATTGATTCCCGCATCGTTGTGGTACGGGCGCGCGAGGAGGACGATGCCGAGGCGTTTTTCCGCTTCAAGCGAGCGCAGTGTTTCCCGCGCCCGCTCCTGCAGGGACTCGGTAAAACGTCGCAATGCGCTCCATCCCGCATCCATTGCTGCGGTATGTTCGCGTCGTCCGAGATTCAATCTCGTACGGAGTGAGTCGTAGATCTGTCGTGAAGCCAGAGCCGCATCTGCAAGGTTGACAAAGGGATGGACGTATGCGATACCGCGCTGCTCGAAGGTGTTCTGTTCCTTTGTGTATGCCGCCTCGATGGTTTCGACGCTTCCGACAATGGTCGGACAGGCCTTTGATGCCTGCGTACCGACCAGGTCGCTCGGCATGTCGTCGACCATCGGGAAGAAAATCATGTCGAGCGCTTGACGGTCGTGCTTCCGGTAGAGCAGATTGTGCACGTGCGAGAGTGCCAGTTTGCTCGGGAAACAGGGATCGATACTGCCGCGCTTTGATCCTTCACGGAAGAGGTCGTCTGTGGTGTGATCGGAAAACACGATCTGCTCGAACGGGATGCCCAGCGTCTGCAGGTATGCAGTGAAAAAAGGCACATGCGCATACATGTTCAGCGCTCGCGGAATGCCGATCCGCAGGTCGCCACGGCGCATTTGCCGCTGGTTCATGCGCAGGTGCTTTTCTCCCGCCCCGCTCACGGTTTCCGCATGCGGCTGAAACGCTTCTCGCGCGGCAATCTCAGCGTAGTTCGGGTAGTTCTTCCGTATCTGCGCCAGATTGCGCGCGATATCCCGCATCTCATCCGCTTCTTCGACGCAGCCTTTCTCACAGGTCGCGATGATCAGGCGGCGCCGGTCGTCATTTCGATGACTGCCGGCTGTGCCGGTTTCAACATCAATGAACGTCCGCAGACACCTGTTCTTGCAGAAGTTGCAGCGTGTGCTTTCATCCCGTTTCGAGACAAAACGGATATGCGATACCGCATCAAGTCCGATGAATGTTGTTTCTCTTCCGTTCTCATGCAGTCGTGCGGCTTCGACTGCCGCACCAATGGCGCCGGCCTCACCGGTGTGTTCGTGGACGATGATCCGGGGCCGCACGTCGCGGAATTTTCGTTCGATGAAATCCACCTGTGCCTTGACGGCGGCGAGATTCCGCTGTGTGCCACCCTGCAGCACGAACGTTGTGCCGAGCATCTCGAGATTCGTGATCTGGGAGACATACAGCCAGATATTTTTGGGGAGGACACGTGCGAGTCCGGCCATGATCTCCGCGGCATTCCACCCCTGTCTCTGAAAATCGACGATGTCAGACTGCAGAAAGACGGCGCATCCGTAGCCGAATTCCGGGACCTGCTCCGCCTGGAACGCGATATCCGCGAACTGCTCGACATTGTATCCGAAGCCTTCCGCTGTGCTCTGGAGGAAATACCCGTTCCCTGCCGAACACTGCGTATTGAGCTTGAAGTCGACGACTCTATCCTGATGCAGGAGAATGAGTTTGATGTCCTGCCCTCCCACATCGCATATGACATCCACGTTGTTGTAGAAACGCTGTGCAGCCTGTGTATGGGCGACGGTTTCGACGAGGGATACATCGGCGCGCAGCGTATCGCGGAGAATGTCTTTCGCATATCCCGTCGTGCCGACACCGAGTACGTGCAGGGATGCTCCCTGCTCCTCGACCTGGCGGCGGAGGTCGTCGATGATTCGTCGCGTGTCATCGATGGGATTGCCGTCGGAGAGGCGGTAGGATTTGAAAGCGACGTGCAGATCGCGATCGAGCAGGACGCCTTTTGTCGATGTCGAGCCGCCGTCAATGCCGATGTAGGCACTGAGGCGCTGCCCGGGTTCCAGGCGACTCGACCGGAATTCCGGGATGGAATACCGGCGACGGAACTGCTCGAGTTCTTCCCGTGACCCGACGAGCCCCGCCCCCACTTTGCTGCGTCGCAGGGCGCTGCGTCCGTAAGCAATGAAATCCTGAAGGGCATCGAGTCCGCGGAAACGCTCTTCGGCTTGGGTGCGTGCGGCATAGACGAGACAGCCGATCGCGGCGAAATACTGGGCGTTATCGGGAACGTACACACGGTCAGAGGGATGAACGTCATGGCCAACATCGAACCCTCGCTCTTCCCAGATTTTCGGGATGCCGTGCTTCCAGCATTCCACCATCCCGCGGATGTAGGTGTTGGGACCGCCGAGCAGGAGTACATCGGGCTGCAGCGTGTTCCCCCGCGTAAGCACCGAGAGATTCTGCTGGACGATGGATTCGAAAAGCGATGCCATGAGTTCTTCGGGCGGGACGCCCTGCTTCTGCAGACTGTTGATGTCGGTTTCCGCGAATACACCACATTTCCCTGCCACGGGATGGAGACGGACGTCGTCATAGGCGAGATGTGCGAGGCGGTCGGCAGGGATGCGAAGCTTGGCGTTGATCTTATCGATGATCGCTCCTGTACCCCCGGCGCACTTGTCGTTCATCGATGAGAATTTTTTTGTTCTTCCCGTCACGGGATCCCGTTGGAAGATGATTATTTTCGCATCCTGGCCGCCGAGTTCGACGGCGGAACCGGCTTCAGGGTGCAGGGTTTCCACAGCGAGTGACACGGCGTTGACTTCCTGCACATAACGCGCACCGAGAAGCGGGGCAAGCGTCTTGCCACCGGATCCGGTGATGAGAACGCTGTATATGCCGGGATCATCACTGAAGGTATCCATGATACGGTGCATGAAGTCAAGCACCGTCTCCGCCTGGCGGGTTTCGTGGCGCGCGTAGTCTTTCCAGACATGCGTGTCATCCCTGAGATCCTTCACGACCGCCTTGACGGTTGTGCTGCCGACATCGAGTCCGATGATATACCGCTTCCCCGGCATGGCCTAGTTCCTCCCCTGCCTGCGGAGCTGTGCGACATGGCGAACGAAACGGGCAGCCGTCCCGGCATTTCCTTCCGGGAGACGCAGAAACGGATCGAGCAGTTCACCGCGATATTCCATTTCCTTCCGAATATCCTCTTCCGTCACGCGACAGCGATGAAGAGCTGTTCTGAATTCGTCATGAGCGCGTTCGCGTGCGTCGTTGAGCGTCATCTGCACACGGCTCTGGGCGTTTATTTCTCCTTCGCCCGAGGTTTCGATCGGAAGGTAAATGATGTCTTCGTAATGCGCGACGACGGCGGTCTGCACTCCGTCGGACTGCGTACTGGGCAGGCAGCCGAACGGTTTGAGCGAGAGCACCATGTGGCTGAGGCGTTCGCGTGCGTAGTAAATATTCTTGGCGACTTCAAGATGCCCCTCCCCGCCCTCGATGCGGCTGTTGTAGTAAGGATGCGCGATTTTCTGGAAGTGGTACTGATCGGGCATCGCCTGCGGGATGTTACGGAATACGCGCCGCAGCTTGTTGTAGGAACGTGCGTACAGTTTTTCCGCCAGCGTGAGGATACTCCACTTGCGAGCGTAGCGCAGGAAGCTCCGCAGCATGCCGCTTGCGCGGCGCAGTCCGGTGTGTTCATCCGTGATATCGAGGAAACGGCGGTCGCGCATGGCCTGTTTTTCCTGATGAAGGAGGTACATCAGCCACGGAGCGATGGGTTCGATCATGACTTCGGCCCCCTCCTGTTCGAGGAAATCGAACATGCGGAAGTTGCCATCTCCCTCCGTCGTCTGCGCCCAGAATTCCCCGGTGATCTTCACCACCGGGCGAACACGAAGCCGATCGACCCGCACCTGCGAGAAGATGTCGCGGCACTCATGCATCAGCGCCTTCAGATCGCGAGCGTGGAGCTGCTGCATGAACTTGGCGATGTTTTCGATGCGCCGGTACTGATGGCGAAGAAGCGGCAGGCGTCTCCAGCGCAGGGGCAGCGCGAGTACGGGCGCGCTCTCGATACGCGATGCCGCATGCTCCATGGCGCGCTTCAGGGCACGATTCGTGCTTCCCGCCTCGAGCTCGTAGGGACGGAGACGGTATGCCATGTCGTTGAGAAGATCGGCGATGATGAACGCGTTGATGATACCCAGTGTGAAGTCGAGATTCATCTCTAGACCGGCGTTTTCAGCACTCTGATCGAGTCCGCCTTGCTGCTGCAGGATGAGGATGCGGAATCCTTCGAAGCCGGCGTTGCGCAGTGCCAGACGATATTCCGATTCGTACATGCCGAAGCGGCAGGGGCCGCAGGCCCCGGCGGTGAAGAATACGTATCGCTCGATAATCTCGTCGCGGCTGAGTCCCTCCTTCTCGAGATTCTGCAGGTATTTGATCAGCGTGCCGACGGTAAAATAGGTGGGATTGCAGAGCCCGTTGTTGCAGAACTCCTTCCCCGTCTCGAAACAGGTCGTGTCCGGTGCGGGGAGATAATCCGTTGCGTAGCCGAGGCGGTGAAGATTCGCCTGGATAAGGCGTTCGTGTTTCCATGTGAGTCCGCCGAAGAGCACGGTCGTGTGCGCACGCTCACTGCGGAGGAAGGGGCGTTCTTCCGGCCGCGTCCAGTGTCCTTTACGCGGCGTGAGTCCGAATTCACGCTCGAGACGGCCGCGCTCATGGCGCAATGCTTCCTCGATGGACATCGATCCATCGCGCAGTGCGGCGAGCACCCGGGGATCGATTCCGTCACCTTCCTGATGCGTGCCGGCATTCCGTACCGTGTCGTGCATGCGATATCAGCTTTCGTTCAGTGCAGCAAACTGTTGATGAATGGACTCAACGGACAGTGCACGAGGAGGACATCCTGTTTCAATCCTCAAAAATACGCTTTTCTCTGCATTTCCAAAGCATCCAGTCATGTCTCAAACGTCGGTGCCCCGGTCCACTATCCCGATATTTCCATTCCATAATGTATGGTTTTTCACTTTATCACAAACAGTGGATATGCAGAAGGGATCAAGGACTTGCGTCTCAGGGACGGGATCGCTAGTATCGCAGTACCCGTAAAACAATTCTGAGGCAGGCATGCGGGGTCCTTTTCTTGTTGCGATCGCGATATTAATGCTGTGCACCGCGGGAGCACAGGCGCAGCCTCGTGTGATGCGCATCACTGTCAGCGGAAGCATCAATCCGGCATCCGCGAAATACATCCGTGACGCCCTGCGCGAGGCTGCGGATGAGGATGTCCACGCAGTCATTCTGCGGCTGAATACGCCCGGCGGTCTTCTGCAGTCCACCCGCGAAATCGTGGCGGATTTTCTCTCCGCCGAGGTTCCCGTGATCGTCTATGTGGCTCCAGGCGGAGCGCAGGCGGCTTCCGCCGGCGCGTTCATCACCATTGCAGGACATATCGCGGCAATGGCTCCCGGGACGAATATCGGTGCCGCACATCCTGTCACACTCGGTGATGGAGAAAACATCGCCGATTCAACGAATATTCCACTTGCAAAGGCGACAAATGACGCCGCGGCGTTCGCACGGAGTATCGCCGAGCGGCGCGGCCGCAACGTGCAGTGGGCGGAACGAGCCGTGCGTGGCAGTGTCTCCGTTACGGAACGCGAAGCTTTGCGTGACAGCGTCATCGACGTGGTCGCGGAGAGCACTGCGGATCTCCTGCGTCAGATTGACGGCCGTCGTGTGGCGGTTCCGGGAGACACTGTGACATTGCGTACGGTGGATGCGCAGGTGTTTGACCGTGAAATGACCTTTCAGCAGGAAATTCTCGACATCCTCAGCGACCCGAATATCGCCTATATTCTGCTGATGCTCGGCATATACGGACTCTTTTTCGAGTTGTACAATCCGGGGGCAATTTTTCCCGGTGTGGTGGGAGGTATTTGCCTGATTCTCGCGTTTTATTCGATGAATACCCTGCCCGTGAACTATGCGGGTCTGGCGCTAATCATATTCGGCATCATACTCTTTGTGCTCGAAATAAAAGTCGTCAGTCATGGACTGCTGTCGATTGGAGGCATCGTATCGCTGTTCTTTGGTTCACTGATGCTCATCGAGTCACCACCGGGAGTTGAATTCATGGAAGTTTCTCTTTCCGTCATCATCACCGTCACCGCGTGTACCGCGGCGTTCTTCCTGTTTGTTGTCGGCAAGGGCATCGCCATCATGCGGAAACAACCGACGACGGGTCTCGAAGGTCTGGTCGGCGAAACCGGTGTGGTCAGGGACACGCTGGATCCCTCGGGCAGCGTTGCCGTGCATGGTGAGATTTGGAAGGCGCGTTCCGCCAGTGGAGCGCCGATTCCGGAGAAGCGCAGCATCCGCGTCACCGGCGTCAAACAGCTGACTCTTCTCGTCGAAGAGAGTGACGAATAAACTGGAGACAGCATCTGTTCAATCCCATAAAGCGATGGAGGCCGTATGGATCCCGCAAGCAGCATCATAGGTATCATCGTCCTGTTCCTGATCCTCATTCTCGCGAGCGCAATCCGGGTGCTGCGCGAATATGAGCGCGGCGTGATTTTCCGTCTCGGACGCCTCGTCGGCTCGAAAGGTCCCGGACTGATCCTCCTCATTCCCATCGTCGATCGGATGGTCAAGGTCAGCCTTCGCACCATCGTCCTCGACGTGCCCGCGCAGGATGTCATCACGCGCGACAACGTGTCGGTGAAAGTAAGCGCGGTGGTGTATTTCCGTGTACTGGATTCCTCGAAGGCGATCGTCGAAGTGGAGAATTTCCTGTTCGCCACGAGTCAGCTTTCACAGACGACGCTCCGCAGTATTCTCGGTCAGTCGGAGCTCGACGAGCTGCTGGCCGAACGTGACAAGATCAATAAGCAGCTGCAGGAAATCATCGACATGCAGACCGAACCATGGGGCATCAAGGTCAGTCTCGTGGAGGTAAAGCACATCGATCTTCCACAGGAAATGCAGCGCGCCATGGCCAAGCAGGCCGAGGCGGAGCGTGAGCGCCGCGCCAAGGTCATCGCCGCCGAAGGCGAGTTCCAGGCCTCGCAGAAACTCGCAGACGCCGCGAAGGTGCTTTCCACCGATCCGGCCGCCCTGCAGCTCCGCTACCTGCAGACGCTGACCATCGTCGCGGCTGAAAACAACTCGACGACGCTCTTCCCCATTCCGATCGACCTGATGAAACCGTTTCTTGAAAGAATGAGCAAGTGACTTTATGACATCCCATTCTTCCCCGCGCCCCCGATTGTTTCACACCCTGAGAGCAGGCACCTTCGCGTGCCTGCTGTTTCTTTTCATCCCGGTTTCGTCGGTGTTTCCGCAGAACACCGACGGCACGCAGATGCTCGACGATGATCTGCTGATCGGCATATACACAGATTTTCGCGTCGTCGACGGGGACACGTTCCGCATCAAGGGCATGGACCGCGGTGTGCGTTTCCTCAACATCGACACCGAGGAAGTGCCGCGCGGCAGCGACGCCCGCGAAAAGCTCGCCCGGCTGAGAGAGAACTGGCCGGAAGCATACGTCGAGGAACGCGGCAGCAGCCGCTTCCCCGTCAAGATGGCTTCTCCCTACGGATGGGAAACATCCGAGGCGGCGAAGCGCTGGTTCGAGGATGTGGATACGATACGAATCGAGCGTGACAGCGATGACAACGTCTACGGGTTTTTCGATCGCTGGCTTGGATTCGTATTCGCAAGGAAAAATGGACGCTGGATCAATTACAATGTCGAATGCGTGCGCATGGGCTGGTCTCCATACTACGGGAAGTACGGCTACTCCGAACGCTTCCATGACGAATTCGTCGCAGCACAGCAGGAAGCTGAACAGGCGCAGCACGGAATCTGGAATCCCGCCCTGCAGCACTATCCCGATTACGATGAGCGTCTTGAATGGTGGAATGAACGTGGCGACGCGATCCAGACATTCATCAGGCGTTTCCGTGGAGATGAAACATATTATTTCATTGGACGGGACGGCGAATTCGAACGTCTCGCACTCGCGCAGGGTCAACGTGTCGTCGTGTTCGGCGCCATCGGCTGGCTGCCCAGATCCCGTCCCGCTGAAAAGCTGCGTATCTCCCACAAGCGCGGCATGAACGTGACAATCCCTCTTTCCTTCGACGTATCGGAGGAGTGGCTCCTCGACCGTGAACAGCAGTATGTGTATGTGCGCGGCGTCGTGTCGGGCGGAGGAAAAAACATTGTCGTGACTCCGGAGAAAGCGGCGGATGTCAGTCTCGATCCTCTTCAGTGATCTCACGATCGGGACGCCGGCCTCTGCGGCTGCGGGCAGGAGGAACACGCGGGAATTCCAGTGAAGGGGTCTGACTCTGATCAATGACGTCTTTGAGACTATCTCCCGAGAACAGCTTTTTCATTTCACGACGCTCGGCATTCATCTCGGCTACTTCCGCGGCAAAGAGGATGGTCATGCTGGAGTAATACACCCATAGCGCGGTCGCGACGACGATGGCGTACGGACCGTAGATCGAACCGAATCGCCAGAGATTTTCGATGTAATAGGCGAAGATGAATTTCGCGATTCCCCAGAGTACCGCCGCGATTGCGCTGCTGGTGACGATGAGACGAAGCGGCAGCCGTCTGTCCGGTACCAGATAAAACACGATGCAGAACAGCAGAAAGTTCAGCACGAAGGGAGAAAGCACATTGATTACGTCGTTGAAAATCCAGGAATCCAGTTCCAGGCCGAGCACGTCGTGACCAATTCCCTTGATCAGGGAAATACTGTAAAGAAATACGGTTACGACCAGCAGCGCCGCTCCGACGACCGAGAGCATCGCGAAATCCTTGAGCTTCGAGACGACGATATTCTTTGTGTCCTGGATGCTGAATATCTGATTAAGCACGGTGCGCAGAGCCGCGAACAGTGCGCTCGAGAGCCAGATCAGGCCGACAGCGCCGACGATACCGGCAAGCTGCGAACCACTGACGAAATCCTGCACAAGGTTAATGACGAGGCTGCGAATCTGCTCGCGTTGATACGGGAACAGCTCGATCTTCTGCAGCCAGCTTTCGACCGTTGCGAGCGCAGTCTGCGTGTCGAGGTAGAAGCCGAGAACGTAAAATACAAGGAGGAGAAGCGGGATGAAGCAGAGGAACGCGTTGTAGCTCAGTCCCGCTGCGGAAAGGAATATATGGTTGTCCTCCATCCTCTCGAGGATGCGGACGAGATACATCCACGTTTCGCGCACCCAGCGCAGAGACACGAAGTCACGCACTGCGGTGACGGTTCTGTCAAGGATTCGCTGAAGCGGTGTCTGTGTCACCGTGATTCGAGCATGTGTTCGAGCACATCTCCATGTGCCTTTGCGATATCCGACACGGGGAGATTGATGTCATCATTGATCACCAGATGATCACCCCCGGTGCGGCCGATACGCTGGGCGGCGATACCAGCATCCATGGCAGCGGCAAGAACGGCCTCGGTCTGATCCGAAGCGCAGCTGATCACCACCCGCGACTGCGACTCCCCGAAATACAGTGCGTCTTTCCGGATGGTGCCGACCGGGAGTGTCACTTCAGCCCCGATGCGCTTTTCACCGATGAAACAGCATTCGGCGAGGGTCACGGCCAGACCTCCGTCCGAAACATCATGCGCACAGCGGATACGACCCTGTCTGATCTGATCGACGAGCATGCCGTGCAGACGATGTTCTTCGTCGAGATCGAGATGCGGCGCGTCTCCACCGGTGATCCCGTGCCAGCGTGAAAGATACTCGCTGCCATTGATGTCATCGTGGTTCTGTCCGAGAAGCACGATATCGTCTCCCTCCTGCTGGAATGCGGAAGGCGTGATATGATCGATGTCTTCAATGAGACCGAGCATGCCGATCACGGGCGTCGGATAGACTGCGCCGTTCGGATTTTCGTTGTAGAAACTCACGTTCCCGCCCGTGACTGGCGTACCAAACATGCGGCACGCCTCACCCATGCCCGCACAGGCCTCCTTGAACTGGTAATAGACCTCGGGTTTGTACGGATTGCCGAAGTTCAGACAGTTCGTGATGGCCATCGGCTCGGCTCCCGTACAAGCCACGTTGCGCGCGGCTTCCGCAACGGCAATGGAAGCGCCCTTGCGAGGATTCAGATAGACGTACCGGCCGTTGCAATCGGTTTTCACCGAAAGCGCTTTGCGCGTGTCTTTCACGCGGATGACAGCCGCGTCGCCCCCCGGACCATAGGCGGTGTTTGTGCGAACGGACGTGTCGTACTGCTCATAGGCCCACCGCTTGCTGGCGATATTCGGTGATGACAAGAGGTCGATCAGCACACGGGATACGTCCCCGGGCACGGGGACGGAGGAGGGACGAAACGCCATCGTCGTGTCGAGATATTCAGGCCGACGTGTTTCGCGGTGATAGACCGGCGCTCCACCGCCAAGCACAAGGCTGTCCGCCGGAACCACGCCCTTGACTTCGCCGTCCCTGCGCACGGTTACCATGCTGTCGTCGGTCACATGTCCGATGGTCACCGCGTGCAGATCCCACTTTTCAAAAATCTCCTTCACCCGCTGCTCATTTCCCTGTTTCGCAACAACGAGCATGCGCTCCTGTGATTCGGAGAGCAGAATTTCGTACGCGGACATCCCTTCTTCACGAATGGGAACCAGATCGAGGTCAATATCCATGCCGCTCTTGCCCTTCGCCGACATCTCGCAGGAGGAGCAGGTAATGCCCGCGGCACCCATATCCTGGATACCGACGATGAGGTCCTCACGAATGATTTCCAGTGTCGCCTCGAGCAGCAGTTTTTCCGTGAACGGATCGCCCACCTGCACGGAGGGACGCTTGGATTCGGAATCCTCGCTCAGGTCGACTGATGCAAAGGTGGCCCCGTGGATGCCATCGCGTCCGGTGCTGGAACCCACGATCATGACGGGATTCCCCTTGCCATGCGCGGTGGCCGAAGCCGTCTGCTCGTGACGCACGATGCCGACCGCCATGGCATTGACCAGCGGATTGCCTTGGTATGAGCTGTCAAAATACATCTCCCCCGCTACGGTCGGAACGCCGAAGCAGTTCCCGTAATGACCGATGCCACTGACCACACCCTTTACGAGATACTGGACACGTGGATTCGCAGGATCTCCGAAGCGAAGGGAATCACATGCTGCAACAGGACGTGCGCCCATCGTGAATATATCGCGCAGGATGCCGCCGACCCCGGTCGCTGCGCCCTGAAAGGGTTCGATGGCGGATGGGTGGTTGTGACTTTCGATTTTGAACGCTACGGCGAGTCCGTCACCGATATCAACCAGGCCGGCATTCTCCTCCCCGGCCCCGACCAGCAGCTTTCCTCCGCTGCGAGGAAGTGTCTTGAGTACAGCGATGGAATTCTTGTACGAGCAGTGCTCACTCCACATCACACTGTACATCCCGAGCTCGGTGTAGGTCGGCGTGCGGCCGAGATAGTCGAGTACCATCTGATACTCTTCGTCTGTAAGACCGAGTTCGCGGGCAATTTCCTCTGTGACGACAGGTTCGTGCTGCATGTCTGCTCCGGGTAAGGATGGCGTGATACGGATCGCTGGGCGGATGCCCTGTAGCACCGAAAAATACGAAGCGGCGGTGACAATCCCTTACCGGTGTTGAACCGGAGTGTCAGACACACAAGCACCGCCACCCTATCGTCCTCATGGGACATGTCAGGATGGCGGTGCTTTGCAAATTACAGCAGCAGAGCCGCGGTACGAATGTGTATACCGGGCTGCCTGTCAGAATGTGACGAGACGTCCGATATCGACTGCCGGGAAGCGCATGCCGATGTCCCAGACCGGACCGGCAGGACGCTTTCCGACACCGGTCGGCGCGGGGAAGCCGGGAACGTCGTTTGTCGCAGCCAGTCGAATATTTGCTCCGTACGCGCGGTTCATCGCCTCGATGAACGTATTGGCGACTATCACGTTCCCGCGCTGCATGAGATGCACACCGTCGAGACTGAACACCCCGCCGGAAATGTAGTCGCTCGTGTAGGTTTCCCCGGCGATGCTAATACCGCCGTTGTTGAGCTGATTCATCAGCGCGTGCATATCCACGACCGTGTAGCCGTGATCGGCCGCCTGGCGATTGATCGCGGCGTTGAAAGCATCCACGGCATCCTGCGCGATCTGCACCTCGTTCGCATCGAGCACATACTGCGACGGCAGGGGCACGCTGTCAACCAGTCCGGCCCCTGTCGCCAGCGCGCTCTGCGCTGACAGGAGCACGTAGTCCCCTTCCTGCACGGTGCGGACCTGATTGTCGCTCGTCACGAAATGGATGCTCAGCAGCTGCGTCTGGTCAAACGGATTCGGCACCTTCCTCGGTACGGTGTTGAACAGCGGATTTGCCGTGACATCGGGAATGTTGCCGATCAGCACCTCGGTCTCCGGGAGATTCGCCTTGATCAGATCCAGCGCCGTGGCGAGATAGAACTCGAAATTCTGCGGATCCGTGGGGAGCCTGCCGGTCTGATCCGTTCCCCGTACTCCACCGGAGCCGGCATACACGAACACGTCATTATTCCCCAGCCAGAACGTCAGGAGCGTCGGCTGCAGTTTTATCGCCTGCGCGACAAGACTCTTTCCGAAGGCCTCCTGATCGCGCATGATGATGGGATAAAACGGATTGCCGCGTTCTGCCGCCCGCTGCTGAATGTCGGATTCGTCAATGGCGTCCGCCATGACCGCTCCCGGAATGCCGAGGTTGTGGTACGGTGCGGGATGAGTGGCATTTTTCGCCGCCGCGACATTCGCCTCACCGACCGTGATAACAGGTGTCGGCGTGAGCTGACGCAGCACCAACAGCTCCCCCGTACCGGGATATGGAATGAGAGGTTGCACGAAATCGGGTGTCCCGATCTGCTGCGCAATGATATTCGGGTAACTGAAGAGCTGCGCTTCCTCGAACAGGGCACCGGATTGATAGCCGGCCGTGAGGCTGTTTCCTATCGCGACATAGACGTCGGGATTGATGCTTCCGAGCGAAGGATCACCGACCGGTGCGTCCTCGGAGCAGGACACAAACGTCAGGGTCGCGAGAACGGACAGTGCAAGAAGTCTGTAGAGTTTCATGCGTATCCTCCTCTCAGAATAAATAGGTGATGTTGAACGCAAAAAGATCGGCGCTGCCTTCATACTTGCCATTCATGTGCACGCCTTCAGGATAGGTCGTCGCCTCGGTCACCCTGTCCATGAAAAAGATATGCAGCCAGGCCGCGTCGAGACGGATGTTCGGAATGACGTCGAGCCCGATGCCGATGTTGAGTCCGTGCCGGTCGGAATCCGGGAGCAGCGGCTCGAGGCTCTTGTCGGGCACGGGATTATTGTCGTAATAATAGCCGCCGCGAAGGGCGATACCCGACATCGGGATACGGTATTCCGCACCCAGGCGAGCGATATAGGTGTTCTCATAATCCTTCGGAGAACTGACATCCATCTGGTTCACCCCGGGACTGTTTTCCGCGTCCACAGCGAAGTCGATGGCAAGCTTGTCATACGACGACCATCCAATGCCCTGGAAATCAAACTCGAGATCCAGGTTCTCGGTCGGTGTCCATGCGATACCGGCGAACCATGTCTCGGGAAGCGCGATGCCGGTTGTCACGTCGCCACCCGGGAACATCGACCGCAGCGATGCGGGAGGATGAAAATCCGCTTCGCCCTCGAAATCCAACTGCGTTTCTGCGCGGTATGTGAAGCCGAGTGATATCGTTTCCGTCGGCTTGAGCATCAGGCCGGCGTTCCAGCTGAAAGCGAGATCCCCGTCGCCCTCGAGCTCGAGATTCATGACGGGATCGAAATTCGTCACGGCCCGTCGAAGCATGACATTCGAAATGACGACGTTGGCACCGACACCGACGGCGAGCCAGTCGTTGAAGGCATAGGATATCGTCGGCATGACGTAAAACGTCTGCAGCTCGATTTCACGCGTCACCGCGCGTCCGACCCAGTCGTCGTCCCATTCGGTTCCGAGTCCGTACGGTGTTGTGACACCGATACCGATGGCCAGGCCTTTCAGCATGCCGTCGGTCCATGTGTTGGTGATATAGAGGTTGGGAGGATAGAACATATTGTTGTTCATCTCCCATTTTTCGTTACTGTTCAGGTTGCTTGGACCATAGTAGGTGTAGCTGGGTGCAATAAGCGTTGCACCGGCCATGATCTGTGCTCCCCGCTGGAAAGAGAGTCCCGCAGGATTGAAGAAAATGGCGGAAGGGTCGTTCGCGCGAGCGGCGAACGCGCCCGCCTGTGCCATCGCGCGGGCACCATGTTCATTGAGCTGGAATCCACCCGCAATAGCCTCGGACGGCGGGAGCACCATGAAGAGGCAAAGCAGAGCCGAGAGTGTAACACGTTTGTTCACACCGACCTCCGGATTTGTGAATATTGTCAGGAAATCTCTATGAGAATCGCGTTTTTCTCAACGGCATCGGAATCCTTGACATGAATTGTCTTCACAATGCCTGCGGCGGGGGACTTTATTTCATTTTCCATTTTCATGGCTTCGAGGATGAGCACGCCCTGCCCGGCTTCAATCAGTTCGCCCTCGGAGACGAGAACGTTCGTGATCTTGCCCGGCATCGGCGAGCGGAGCAGTGCGGAATGCAGTTTCGTCGCCTTTTCTGATTCGAGCGAGCGCATAAGCGCCGTCTTTTCGTCTTCCAGATCAAGCGGGATGGATGTTCCGTTGACGTTCACGAGATACGTCGTTCCGTCTTTCGGACTGCGTTCGACGTGGACGGTGAAACTGCGATTGTTGAACCGAAGCAGCATGCCTTCGGCGACGGGAACGTGTTCGACAGAAAGGGGGATGTCGTTCACGAAGAGGTTGTTGTCTCTATCCCGTCGAATGAGGTATTCTCTATCATGAATGCGTACAGTATACACGGTACTCATAAGCCGCCCCCTCCTGCACGGAACTGAAGCGCCCAGGGCGAGCATCGCCCCACCGCCCCCGGCTGACCGTTGCGTTCATCAGACGGCCCGGGTGATTTCGACTCGAACGCCGCGATCGCTGCAAGTGCGGCGGCGATTTCATGGTCGGCGTCCGGCTGCACCAGTTCTTCCGGCCTGAAGTGTTTCTGCACAAAGTCGATCTGAAAATCACCGTCGATGAATCGAGGGTGATCCATCACGAAGCGACAGAAAGGGATCGTCGTTTCCACACCTGATATCAGATAGTCGTCGAGTGCGCGTCGCATTTTGCCGATCGCATCAGTGCGGTTCATTCCCCAGACGACGAGTTTGGCGAACATCGGATCGTAATGGATTGAAATCTCGCTCCCTTCCATGATACCGGAATCGTCGCGCACGCCGAAACCCTGCGATGGACGCAGCATGCTGATCACGCCCGTGTCGGGAAGGAAGTTGTTACGGACATCCTCCGCGCAGAGCCGGCACTCGATGGCATGTCCGCGAAACACGACATCATCCTGGGTAAACGGCAGTTTTTTCCCTTCCGCGACGCGTATCTGCATTTTCACCAGATCGATGCCGGTGACGAGCTCGGTCACGGGATGCTCGACCTGAAGACGCGTGTTCATTTCGAGGAAATAGAAATTGCGATCACGATCGACGAGGAATTCGATGGTGCCGGCATTGACATATCCGCAGGCGCGAGCGGCCAGCAGGGCGGCCTCGCCCATGCGTGCACGGAGATCATTGTCAACGATGACCGATGGTGATTCCTCGACCACTTTTTGATGACGGCGTTGAATCGAGCATTCCCGTTCACCGAGATGCACGGCATTTCCGTGGCTGTCAGCAAGCACCTGGATTTCAATATGGCGGGGTTCTATGACGAATTTCTCGATATATACCCGGTCATCGCTGAATGCGGCACGTGCCTCGTTCTGCGCGCTCTCAAGCGAGCGGCGGAGGTCTTCAGGCTTCTCGACAACACGCATCCCCTTTCCTCCTCCGCCTGCTGCCGCTTTGAGGAGAACGGGATAGCCGACTCCGGCGGCGATGCGCTCCGCCTCTTCAGGAGACTGGACGGCACTTTCCGTGCCGGGGACAACGGGGACGCCGCGCTTGATCATCAGGGTGCGCGCCGAGGTCTTATCACCCATTGTCTCAATCGCATCTGCCGGAGGACCGATAAACACAAGTCCCGCCTCAGTCACGGCGCGTGCAAATGAGGCATTTTCCGAGAGAAAACCGTAACCGGGATGGATGGCATCGCAGCCGCTGGATTTCGCCGCTTCGATAATGACATCCTGTTGAAGGTAGCTCCTGCTCGACTCCGCAGGTCCGATGCAGTAGGCTTCGTCGGCAAGCCGCACATGCGGTGATGCGATATCCGGTTCAGAATAGACCGCAACGCTCCGGATGCCGAGTTCGCGGCAAGCCCGGATAATGCGGACGGCAATTTCCCCTCTATTCGCGACGAGAATAGACTGAATATGAGTCACGGTGGATTGCGAAAGGTCCAGATGCTTTTGTCCGCGCCCATAATACGCAATCGGGCATGGAAATCCAACCGGGTGGCCTTCAGGCCTTGAAATCAGTGTGTTGTTGTGATAAGGACATTACGTACCCTCGCAAATATTGCGATCGGACGTGATCGCCCGATGCGAAGCGAATCACTCATCTCTGAACCAGACCTTCGTCATGCCGGACCCACCTTCGTTCCATTCACCCAGTGCATAATTCTCGACGAACGACAGGTCTCGAAGGTAGGAGTGCACGCGTTTGCGCAGCGCGCCGGTTCCCTTACCGTGAATAATATCGATGCGTTTCATCCCCATCGACCAGGCCTGGTAGAGGAAACGGTCGATTTCGCGTATGGCCTCGTCCCCGTACATCCCACGTACATCAATTTCATTGCTTTCGACGGTTTCCGGAAGATGCGCGGTGGAAACGCGTTCGGGTTTTTCCGCGGCACGAAGCCGCGTCAGACCGGCGGCATCCACGTTCATGCGCATTGAGCCGAACGCGACGGTCACCTTGCCTTTCCGTGCATCTTCGAGGGCGATACCTTTCGTTGCCGGATGTTCTTTCATTGCCACCTCATCACCAGCACGGATGATCTCGCTTTCGCCTTCCTGCTCGATGGCAGCCTCCGGACGAATTTCATCGAGCGCATCCTTCACCTGCTTTTTCTGCCGGTCCACATCTTCACGCGCCCTGCGGATTGCCTCCCTGGAGGCCTGCTCTTCCCGTATCGTGCGAATGGCGTCCTCGACCGATGCATTGGCTTCCTCGAGAATCCGCGCAGCTTCGTCGAGCGCCTCCTGCCGAATGCTTTTCGCCTCCTGCTTCATCCCCTTTAATTTGCGCGAGTATTCCTCAACGAGACGCGCATACTCCTCTTCCTCCTGTTCGCTTTTCCGCAACCGGATGCCGAGTTCCTGTGACTGCCGTTCCACCTCGGCGAGAAGATGCTCGAGCGCATCGGACTGCGTTCCAAGAATTTCACGTGCACGTTCGATGATGGAGGGATGCATACCGTGACGCCGTGTGATTTCAAACGCATAGCTGCTGCCGGGAAGTCCCGGGCGGAAGATATACGTTGGCTGCAGGGTATGCAGATCGAACTCCATCGCAGCATTCGCCATGCCGTCCTTTTCGTGAGCGAACGCCTTGAGCATGCCGTGATGCGTCGTGGCGATGACATGGGCTTGCGCGGCGGTGATACGTTCGAGAATCGAGGCACCGAGAGCGCTGCCTTCAGCAGGATCCGTGCCGGTCCCGATTTCATCGATGAGCACGAGAGATGATGCGTCGGCCTGATCGACAATCCGCGCGAGCCGGCTGATATGCGAGCTGAATGTACTGAGGTCGTTTTCAACAGACTGCTCGTCGCCGATGTCGACATAGATACCGCGGTACACCGGAAATTCACTTTCGGCGTCACAGGGTACCGGGATACCGCTCTGCACCATAAGTGCGCATAGTCCGGCCGTCTTCATTGTCACACTTTTGCCGCCGGCGTTTGGTCCGGTGATGATAATCGTGCTGTATTCGTCGCCCAGTTCGAGATCGAGCGGCACCACGTCTTTTCGCTTTTTATGGAGAAGCAACAGCGGATGTCGCGCGTGCTTGAGCACGAGCGGACCGTCGAGTCTCACGTGTGGACAGGCACCGAGGCTCTCCTTTCCATACCGGGCACGGGCGTTGAGACTGTCGAGTTCGGCGATGAGCTCGATGCTTCGCAGCAGATGCTGTACGGCGCTGCGCAGGCGGTCGGTCAGCTCTGTGAGTATCGCGTTCACCTCGCGGATTTCAGCGAATTGCAGATCACGGATTTCGTTGTTGAGTTCGAGTGTTTCGGTCGGTTCAATATAGACCGTCTGTCCCGTGGCGGAGGTGGAATGAATGAATCCCTGAACCTGCCGTTTGTATTCCGCCTTGACGGGCAGGACCATGCGTCCGTCACGCATGGTGACGAGTTCCTCCATCACCATGTCTTCATCCGACGTGCGCTTGAGGATATTTTCCATACGTCGCCGCAGCTGACCGGACTTCTCGATGATCTCCCGCCGGATCGCGCGCAGCTCTTTGCTTGCGGAATCCCTGACACCTCCCTCCTCATCGACGACGCGGTCGATATGGAATTCGAGCATTTTATCATCGAACAGTTCTGCACAGGTCTGATGCAGCAACGGACAGCGGTCTGAGCGCTTGCCGAGAAAGGTTTTCAGTTTTCGGGAAACGATGAGTGTGCGAAGAATGTGTCGAAAATCCTCGGCCGGGAGCATGCTTCCCGTTTTCGACGCCCGGTGCAGTGCGGGACGCGCATCATCGAGTTCTTCGAGCGGCAGGCGTTCGTCTGCATCAAGGAGAGCACGGACCTCGTCGACGCGGACAAGCTCGTCACGTACGATGGCGAACACGTTCGACGGCTCGAGACGCGTGGTAACCTCGACACCGTATCCGGAGGCACAGTAGCCGGTGATATGCGTGATGATGCGTTCGAAGTTCAGTTTCGAGAGCGCATCTGCGTAGGGAGCGAGAGGTGCCGGCACTCAGCTGCCTCCCAGCAGGCGGCGGACGATTGACTGCACCAGCGCTCCGTCCGCGCGTCCCTTGAGCTGCTTCATGAGCGGTCCCATCACCCGGCCCATATCCGACATATCCGTTGCATCCGCCGCTTCGATTGCCTGACGAACCGCAGTCTCGACCTCTTCTTCCGTCAGCTGTGTCGGAAGATATTCTGAAATGACGGCGAGTTCACCTTCTTCCGCTGCGGCGAGGTCTTCGCGCCCTGCGTTGCGATACTGCTCGATGGCCTCCCGGCGTTTTTTAGCGGCTGCGGTGAGAATGCGCAGGGCATCCTCATCGGAAACCACGTTTCCGGCCTTTTCCTTTTCGAATTCGAGTATCGCGGCCCGAAGCGTGCGAAGCGTTTCGAGGCGCTGTCGGTCGCCCTGCTTCATCGCCGTTTTCAAATCCTGCGTGATGCGTTCACTGAAATTCATGAGGTACCTCTCTGTGAAACGAAAAAAGGCAAACATCGCAGGGACGCTTGCCTTTTCCCGAATAAGTCGATCGGTTCAGAGTTTCACAAGCGCCGAATAGTTGATACGCAGCGCATCAGCACGGCGCAGTTCCTGTTGCACATCGCTGACGATACCCATGCGCGATCCCTTGTCGATGCGGAGAGACATGATGACGTTGGGATTGTTCATGCGCTTCTGATAGGCGATGTTGCTGATTGCGCCGACAGGAATGATGCTGTCATCGATCTGAATGCGCTCGTCCTGGCCGATCCAGATGTACGAGAGCAGACGCTTGTTGTCAATTTTTTCCACCATGACGGCTTCCGGCAGCGTATACTGCACCTGCACGTCGACTTCACGCAGCACGGTCGAGACCATGAAGAAAATCAGCAGCATGAAGATGATGTCGGGCAGGGACGACGTCGGAATGTCCTGCTTGGTTGTCGATATTTTTTTCTGAAATTTCATATTCGATACCTCCTACCCTTCTGCCTGAGTCGGTTCGGCAAGGGAGATGCGCTGAGGGATCGCCCTGCGAATTTCCTGGACCTGCTCTTCACTGGCCTTGTCAAGGGGGATGCCGAATTTCTCACGCGCATATTCGCTGCGAAGATCGTCGTAGGCCATCTTCAGCTGATCCATAACGTCGATGTAAATTTTATACGGTGTGTCACGCACGGTCTTGTAAGAGATGATCAGCTTTGGGTTCGCCTTGATACGCGAGACCATCTCATCCTTGATCTGCGGAACGCCGATGATCTTCTCATCGAGCAGCACATCTCCTACTTCATTGACAAGCAGGTTGGCGATATTCTCGGACTTGATCGCAACCTGCTCGGCATTTTCGACCCAGGGCGGCAGCACCAGATCGATGCCGGTGTCGACATCGATCGTCGTGGTCACCAGGAAGAAGAGCAGCATGAGGAAGGCGATATCCGCCAACCCGCTCGAGCTGATCTCTGCGCCTGGTCGCTTTTTCTTTCGAAACATGGATAACTCCTGGTGTTGAAAATGAGACAGAAGCGATGATTAGCTGGAGGCCTTCTTGTTGCGTTCCAGCAGCACGAGCGAATCGATCAGCTCGATAGAGCTCTCTTCCATTTCAACAACAAGCTTGTCGATGCGGGAGATGAAATAGTTGTAAAACACCTGCAGAATCATGGCCACGATAAGGCCGAAGAGTGTCGTGAGCAGTGCCACGGAAATACCGCTTGCGACGATTTCCGGCGAAATGTTCTTGGCCGCGGCGATGGAGTCGAAGGCCTGGATCATACCGGCAACCGTACCGGAGAAACCGAGCAGCGGGGCGATGGAAATGAATGTCGAAATCCAGATCATTCCGCGCTCGAGGAAGGACATCTCGATCGAGCCATAGCTGATCACGGCTTTCTCCGCGGCCTCGATGCCCTCATCCGCGCGCATCAGGCCGGCCTGGAAAACACTGGCGACGGAGCCGCTGTTCTTTGAGCACACTTCGATGGCTTTTTCGACGCCACCATCATCGAGGGCTTTCTTGACCTCAACGATGAACTTCTTGGTATTGACGGAGGCGCGTGCAAGGGAGATGAATTTGAAAATAACAAAAGCCAACCCGAGCACGAGGCTCGCGAGGATCGGCCACATGAAGCCGCCACCCTGGTTGAACTTTTCTACGAGAAAATTGACGATGCCAGTGTCCCCGGCTTCTTGAAGGAGCAGTAGGAAGGTTCCAAGAACATGCTGCATGTTAATATGCCTCCATGATAGAGTATTAAGGGTTCAAAGTGTCAATCGTTGTGTCGAGCTGAACTCCCGCTGCATGTCCTGATGGCAGCGATGCCCGAGATGTGAAAAAGATATGGTCGTTGCGCACAGCACTCACATCATCACTAAAATACGCCTCACATGCGCGAAACTCAAGCAATATTCAAGGGGATTTTGTGAGAATTCCCCTTTCCCCCTCCTCATCAATCCCGGTGCTGCCGGATCTCACTGACGAACATCTGCGTGATGATCTGCGGACGCGTGATCGCCGATCCCACGACAACCGCATGGGCTCCGAGCGAGAGACAGCGGACAGCGTCAGCCGGTGACCAGATGCGACCTTCTGCGATTACCGGATGCGTCAGCGATGATGCCAGCTCGCGTATGAGTGGGTAGTCCGGGGTGCGATAGTCCCCGGTGCTCGTCGTGGGGGTGTAGCCCGCAAGCGTTGTCGCTATGACGTCCGCCCCCATTTCAGCGGCGCGCACGCCTTCTCGAAAACCAGCGACATCAGCCCAGAGCGGAACGTCATACCGCTTGCGCGCCTGCTCGAAAAAGATGAATCCGTCGATATCTCCGGGACGCTTTCGCTTTGTGCTGTCAATGGCGATGATGTCTGCCCCCGCATCAATCAGTCTGGATATGTCGTCCAGCGCGGGTGTGATAAGCGGCGAACCGTTCTCGTATGTGCCGTGGACGAAGCCGATGATTGGTAGCTTTGTAATCGAACGGATGCGTTGAATGCGTTCCGGTCCCTCGATCCGAAGTCCGACTGCTCCTCCCGCGATTGCCGAGCGCACAAAGTACTTGAACGCGCTGAACTGCGGTTCGTCCTCAAACTCATCGGCGTGGCAGGATACGATAAGGCCGCCATGCAGGGATGCGAGCGTCTCTTCGAATGTCATGGTCTCTCTGATAGAGTAGTCACAGTGTTCAAATCAAAACCGTATGGCCGGCAGCAACAGGGCGAACCCTGATGTACAACCGATCAGGTACCCCCAGAACGGCAGGTAAAGCAGCATGCTTCGCCCGAACGGCACGTTGTAGACGGCGAGGGAGCGCGGCAGCAGCAGGCCGCTCCACGCGATGGCGATGCCATCGAGGGAAGTGAGCATCCAGAACGGGAGCGGCTGCACCTGCCAGCCGGGCGGATTCGTGGAGAACAGCGTCAGTCCAAACAATCCGAGCTGCAGCGGAAGCACAATCACGGATGCCCACATCAACGGCGACAGGCCGTACGCGATAAAAGCGGCAACGTCGCGGTAACGCAGTCCTGCCTGCACTGTTCGGCGCAATATGAAGCGTGTCAGCAGTACGCCGAGCGGAAGCAGCATCAGTCCCAGCAGTGGTCCGGCAGCTCCGATGAGAAGCAGCAATATGCCGAAGGGGTAGCCGAGATCACCGGCACGCGCCGCCGACAGCACGATTGCCAGCAGCAGCGGTCCCTGGAGTGCAAAGAGCAGGTGGACATAGTTCTTCTGCTCACTGCGCGCGATGCGAAGAAACGCCTTGGACGGCGATTCGAATATGCCCCAGAGCGCGGAGAACAGGTTCAGCGTGGGGACACGATCACGAATGAACGCACCGCATGCATGGCAGCGGAGATCGAGCACACTGTTCTCCGCGCCGCAGGAAGGACAGGTCAGACCGGCCTTCCTGCGAGAGCCTTCATGTTGCGGGTGGTCGTTCACGTGATCGCTGTTGTCCGCCTACTCTCGTCCATGACAATGCTTGTACTTCTTCCCGCTTCCACAGGGACAGGGATCATTTCTTCCAGGTTTTTTCTCGACGCGGATCGGCTGGCGCTTGCCGCCCGTGGCTTCCTGCGGCGCTTCATGGCCAGGCGCGGCCTGGCGATCGGCCTGATATCCCATCCCCGCCGAGGACTGATGTGTCGTGACCAGATCACTTACGCTTGGTCCCTTCGGCTGGTCGGGCATTTCCTCCCGCATGGGATACAGGCGGAATATCATGCCGAGGACTTCGCGGTTGATCATGCCGAGCATCTGCACGAAGAGTTCGAACGCTTCGCGCTTGTACTCGATGAGCGGATCCTTCTGTCCGTAGGCACGCATATGGATGCCTTCCTTCAGGTCGTCCATCTCGCGCAGATGTTCCTTCCAGCGCATGTCGATGACCTGGAGCATGGCCATGCGCATCAGCTGCTGCATGAGATCCGCCCCGAGATCCTCCTCCTTTCGCCTGAGGAAATCGACGGCCGCTTTCACGATCTGCTCTTTCAGCTCCGGGGCGCCGGAGACGCTGAGACGTTCCTTGTCCAGATCAAGATCGATGACAAGGTTGCGGCGCACTTCCTCACGAAGACCTTCCATATTGCCTTCGTCCCAGTACTGCTCGGCGAGCTCTTCGACGTACTGGTCGAGCATGTCATACACTTCGTCGCGGAGATTCTCGCCGATGAGTGCCTGACGGCGACGCGAGTAAATGACGGTTCGCTGCTGGTTCATGACGTCGTCATATTCGAGGAGACGCTTGCGAATGCCGAAATTATTCTCCTCGACTTTCTTCTGCGCACGTTCCACGGACTTAGTGATCATCTGATGCTTGATCACCTCACCTTCCTCGACGCCAAGCCGTGTCATGATGCTGGCAATGCGGTCGGACTTGAACAGCCGCATCAGGTCATCTTCGAGCGACAGGTAGAATCGTGAAACACCCGGATCGCCCTGACGCCCCGCTCGGCCGCGCAGCTGCCTGTCGATGCGCCGTGCTTCGTGACGCTCCGTGCCGATGATGACAAGTCCCCCGGCATCCTTTACCCCCGGTCCAAGCTTGATGTCCGTGCCGCGTCCCGCCATATTTGTTGCGATGGTCACAGCTCCCGGAAGTCCGGCATTGGCGACGATTTCCGCCTCACGGCGATGGTGTTTCGCATTCAGAACATTGTGCGGAACACCCCGGCGTTTGAGCATGCGCGAAAGCGTCTCCGAGACCTCAACACTGGTTGTGCCGACCAGGGTCGGCTGCCGGTTCTCCCGTGCCTCCTCGATATAATCGATGACCGCGTTGTACTTCTCGCGTTTGGTCTTATAGATGTGATCTTCCTGGTCGTCTCGAACGATCGGTTTGTTCGTCGGGATGACAACGACATCGAGTTTGTAGATTTCATAAAACTCGCCTGCTTCCGTTTCCGCGGTGCCGGTCATGCCGGCAAGCTTGTTGTAGAGACGGAAGTAGTTCTGCAGGGTGATCGTGGCGAGCGTCTGCGTGTCGCCCTCCACCTTGACATTTTCCTTGCTTTCGATCGCCTGATGCAGCCCTTCCGAGTATCGGCGTCCCGGCAGGATGCGCCCGGTGAACGTATCAACGATCATGACCTTGCCTTCCTGCACCACGTACTCGACGTCCTTTTCGTAGAGGCAGTATGCCTTCAGGAGCTGATGCACGGTGTGGATACGGTCACTGCGCTCGGCATAGATCTGCTGGATCCTGTCTTTCTCCCGCTGAAGATCTTTGCTATCGAGTCCCTGATTCTCGAGGGCACTCAGTTCCGCGGCGATATCGGGCAGGACGAAGAAATCCGACTCGTCTTTTGAAGGGGCGAGGAATTCGCGGCCCTTGTCGGTCAGGTCGACGATGTAGGTTTTCTCATCGATGGCGAAGTACAATTCATCGATGATTTCCGGCATGCGACGGGCATTGTCCGCGCGATAGGTGTTTTCCGTGCGTTGCATCAGCGTTTCGTTTTCCGGATCGCTGAGGATTTTCAGCAGCCGCTTGTTTTTCGGCAGTCCCCGCTGGGCGCGGTAGATCAGGACGCCTGCCTCTTCCCGTTTATCCTCTTTGAGGAGACGTTCCGCTTCAGCGAGAATCTTGGCGACATAGGCGGTCTGGGCATTGACCAGCCGCTCCACGCGCGGTTTCATTTCGTCGAACTTGTGATCAGTGTCACCGACGGGACCGCTGATGATCAGCGGTGTGCGAGCTTCATCGATGAGGACGGAATCCACCTCGTCGACGATCGCGTAATTGTGCGGACGCTGCACCATTTCATTGGAGTCGATCACCATATTATCGCGCAGATAATCGAAGCCGAATTCGTTGTTCGTGCCGTAGGTAATGTCCATGTTATAAATTTCACGGCGCTGCTGCGGTCCCATGTCATTCTGAATGCAGCCGACCCTGATCCCGTGGAATTCGAACACGGGAGCCATCCACTCACTGTCGCGGCGGGCAAGGTAGTCGTTGACCGTAACGAGATGCACACCCTTGCCGGGCAGTGCGTTCAGGAACATCGGCAGAGTCGCGACGAGCGTCTTTCCCTCACCGGTCGCCATCTCGGCGATTTTCCCCTGATGCAGAGTGATGCCGCCGATTAGCTGCACGTCGAATGGGATCATGTTCCACGTCATCTTGTTGTCGACGACGACGTACTCGTGTCCCATCAGGCGCCGGCAGGTATCCTTGACAACGGCGAACGCTTCCGGAAGGATCTCATCAAGCACATCTTCGATGGTATCCTTGAGATCCTCCCTGAGTTCCTTCTGCTTCTCATGGAGAGCTTCACGGTCGATATCCTCTTGATCCTCCCGCAGCTTCGCCGAAATTGATTCTATTTCCTTTTCGATCTCCCCTGTCGCTTCCGCAATCTGCGCACGGAAACCGTCGGTTTTCGCGCGCAGTTCGTCATCCGTCAACGACTGGAATGATTCATAGTATTCGTTGATCTCCTCGACGATCGGATACAGATCCTTGAGATCACGCTCATGCTTGCTTCCGCCGAAGACTCGAGATATAAAATTCAGCATGGTACCTCTTCCATGAACATTCGCAAAATTTCAACTTACTTGTTTTGCGAGGTTGAAACAAACCTGCCTCAGGGCAGAACGCCCGCCCGCCGGAGGTGCCGTGTCATTGCCCGCAGATGCAGGTTTTCCCACTCATAACGCTCGCGCGCGTCACGGACGAAATGAAGACGTCCCCAGGTTTCCGGTGCGTCAGATTCAAATGCGCGCGATGTGGCAGCCATCGATACCCACGACAGGTTCGCCGGATAGTCGACATCGTGATACCAGCAGACAAATCCCGCAGGGACGGGTTTGCCGTCGGATTCAAATAGACTGCGCGGGAGGCGCACGGTGAAATGATAGAGGTGGAACTGCGTGGAATCCTCACGCATTGACACCCGGACTTCATGACCGTGGGCGGATGAAAGCTTGCTGCCGCGCAGTTCCACCACCGGAGTTCGCCTCTCTCCGTCTCCCATCACAAGAAGGATATCGAGCCTCGTGTTCGGTGACCATTGCTGGGCGGCACCCCCGGGCCGGACGCGCGTTTTCCTGCTGAAATCAAATGAAAGAGCGGCATAGTCACTGGAATCGAGCACTCCCTCGTAGAGCAGCCGATCATCACGGATTGTAAGATGCAGCTCCACCGAAGAGGAGTCATAGACGCCGCTGCAGAGGATGCTGCAGTCTTCCGGACCATGCCAGCTGCTCCCGCCTCGAACGACCATCAGGGCGGTGCTATCGCCAATCTGCCGCGTAATCGCTGCGGGGATGTCATCATTCTCCCGGAACAGCGGAAGATCGTAGAATGTCTGCCGCAGAAAACTACGGTTGCTGTTCGTTCCGAAATAATGTTCTTCCGCCATGTTGTTCTGCAGATCGTACGAACGCTCGAAACCCACGGCTGTCTGCCGGCCACGGTAACGCATCCGGTCAGTTGTCCATTGAGAGACACGACGAAAAATTCCATCCCTGACAGCGTATCCCGTGATGCGCCATCCGAACTCGGCCGTCTTTTCCGTGACGAATGCCGCGCCCCGTTCGATGGTAAAACCAACCTCGATCGGTTCGAGCACGAATCTGCGCTGCAGGGTCTGCGCATGATGAAAGGCGCTCCCGGCATTTACGAAAAAATGGACATCGATAGTCCGATCACGGGCATCGTCAAGCCTGGTGGACAGCACGACGTCCATGCCGTCATCGCCGGAGAAATCCCCGACGTCGTATCCGAAAATGTTGCAGTTCGGCGGCAGTTTTGATAGTATGCTCTGAATTTTTTCATCGGAGAAGATCTTACCGAGTGCCGATGAAAATTCGGCGAACTTCAGACTGTCCGATTGCAGGATCTGCGTTGCGGACAGCTGTGCCCCCGGGCGGAGGAAAACAAGAACAATGAGCAGTGAGAAGATTCTCATGAATGGTCGCTTAGAAATGTATGCATGTATCGCCCTGCTTGCGCTTTCAACATCGGCGTATGCCCAGAAAGATGCGAAGCATGAGCTGGCGCAGCAACTGGATAGTGAAATCTCCGGGGCGCTGTTCGAACGTACTGTCGCAGCTGTCGAGGTACGCGACTGCGAGAACGGGCAGATTCTCTACAGCAGGAATGCGGATCTGCTGCTGCGTCCTGCCTCAAATGCGAAGTTGTTCACATCCGCTGCTGCGCTTCTGGGCCTTCCGGAGAATGTGCACTTTCGAACAACGCTTTCCGCAGTCGACAGCACCTTGAAATCGATCGTTCTCACCGGCGGAGCCGATCCGCAGCTCGGAGAGAAAGATATTCAAAAACTGGCTGATATCGCGCATGAGGGGGGCGTCAGAGAGATCGATACACTCTTCCTCGACGGGACGCTGCTCGACGATGCTTTTTACGGCCCCGGCTGGATGTGGGACGATGAATCCGATCCGTTCATGCCCTATCTGTCCGCTTTTCCCTTCGGTGGAAATACCGTACGCATCACTTGCGCTGCTTCCACGCAAAAGGGTCTTCCGCTTGAGGTTAGCGTGTTCCCTTCAACCAGATCCATTACCGTAGAGAACCGTGCAGTCAGCGGATCCAGGACCGACCTCGACATCGACAAATTTCCTCGCAGCAACCGCATCGTCATTGAGGGAACACTACGAGCAGGGAGAAAAGCCCACAAACGTCTGAGTCTCTGGCAGCCGGAGACGGTCGTTGCGGAACTTCTCCTGGCTTCCTTTCGTGAGAACGGGATCACCGCGGACTCCGTCGTGATCGTTCACGATGCACCCTGGACCGTGGGTGGCGAACTCGGGAAGGTAACGCATGGGATTGACCGTGTACTCGAGGAACTGAACAAGGAAAGCGACAACCTCAGCGCTGAATCTCTGCTTCGGCTCCTGGCGTCAGAGGTTTCTCCCGGGCGTCACGGTATTTCCGCCGAGGATGGCATAGCGGCGATGAAGCATGTTCTGAAAAAACATGGTTTCCCGGTCGACGATCTGCACCTTCGCGATGGATCCGGGATCTCCTTCTACAATCTCGTCCCGGCATCGTTCATCGGCGCTCTTCTTGCCGGGATGGCGCAGACGTCTCATTTCGAACGGTATGCCGCCTCGCTTGCCGTGGCCGGAAAGGATGGAACGCTGCAGCGCAGGATGCGAAACCTCCGATTCCCGGGAACGTTCCGGGGCAAGACGGGCACTGTGAGCGGCGTTTCGGCCCTCTCAGGATACGCACAGGCGCCCGGGGGGCGCCTGCTCAGTGTGGTTATCCTCATGCAGAATTTTTATGGAAAGCACAGGCCGTACAGGGAGATCCAGGACCGGATCGTGCAGCACTGCCTGCGCTACAGCGGGCGATTGAAAGAAGCTACACCGCCTCGATAAGGGTTTTATATTCCGTTTTTCCATCCTTGATGAATTCATCGACGATGCGGTTGATCAGCATCTCCGTGATTTCATCCGAATCATCCTCGATCGCGTCGTACTCGTCCATCGAATCACAGAAGTATACTTCGTTGAAAGTGTTGGGACGCGTCTTGCTTTCATAAACGGAATACTTTTTTCCCCGCTCGTTCGTCAGGTAGTTTTTAAGCTCCCGAACGGTTTCCAGGTACTCCTCCCGTCTTTCGTCCTTGATCGGGTAGGAAATGGAAAATATCACCTTGGACATGAACGACTCCGTGATGTCAATAGTGGATGAATACTGCTTTAGCCGCGTCCGCCGCCTCCGCGACGATCACCGCCACGTCGGTCACCGCCACGTCGATCTCCGCTGCGTCGATCTCCGCTGCTACGGTCACCACGTGAGCGGCCGCCTCCACCGGAGGATTCACGCTCTTCATATCCCTCGGGCGGTTCCATGAGCGCCTTGCGGCTGAGGACGAGCTTTCCGTTATCCTCGACACGGAGCAGCTTCACCGTCACCATGTCGCCGACTTTCAATACCTCGTCGACAGAATTGATACGACGGAAGTCGATCTGCGAGATATGCAACAGACCTTCCTTGCCGGGAAGAATCTCCACAAAGGCGCCGAATTCCGCGATCCTTTTGACCGGGCCAGTATAGGTCTCACCCGCCTCGGGCACCGCCGTAATTCGCTTGATCATCTCAACGGCACGGTCACTGTCTTCACGGTTCACCGCGGCGACAATCACACGGCCGTCATCTTCGATATTGACTTCCGCGCCGCTTTCCGCGACGATGCTCTTGATCGTCTTTCCGCCCGGACCGATAACGGCACCGATCTGATCGACAGGAATATAAAGTGTCGTCAGACGAGGCGCGTACTTCGACAGATCGGTGCGGGATTCCGTAATGGCTTCGTCCATTTTGTCGAGAATATGCAGACGTGCCTGGCGGGCCTGCTCCAGGGCGCGCTCCATGATTTCGAAGCTGATGCCCTTGATCTTGATATCCATCTGATAGGAATTGATGCCGTCGCGTGTGCCAGCGACCTTGAAATCCATGTCTCCGAGATGATCCTCGTTGCCGAGGATATCGGTCAGGACAGCGACCTGGTCACCCTCCTTGATCAGTCCCATTGCGACACCCGCGACGCCCTGCTTCAGCGGCACACCGGCGTCCATAAGGGCCATGGATCCGGAGCAGACAGTCGCCATCGACGACGAGCCATTCGACTCCAGGATGTCACAGAGCAGACGTATCGTGTACGGGAAATCCTCCTCGGAGGGCATCATGTTTTTCAGCGCACGCTCGGCGAGGTTCCCGTGTCCGATCTCCCGGCGGCTGGTGAAGCCGAAGCGTCCAGCCTCTCCGACGGAGAACGGCGGGAAATTGTAATGAAGCATGAAGCGCTTGCGCGACTCTTCAAGCAGTCCGTCAATGATCTGCTCATCCGACTTGGTTCCGAGCGTGCATGACATCAGGGCCTGGGTTTCGCCGCGCGTGAACAGTGCGGAACCGTGTGCACGTGGGAGGAGTCCTGCCTCAACGGTAATTGGCCGGACATCCGTCAAACCGCGACCGTCGAGCCGCTTGCTCTTCTCGAGGATGGTCTTGCGCATGGCATCCTTTTCGAAGTCATGGATGATACGCTTGATAAGACCCTCCTGCTCGGGATAATCCTCGGCGAGGGCTTCCTGGATTTCATCATATACGGCTTTCGTGGCTTCGGATCGTTCCTCCTTCGCCATGACGGTCTCGGCGAGCTGCAGCAGGCGGTCGTAGGACATCTCACGGATGCGATCCTCGATTCCTTCGGGAAGCTCTTCCGTTTCGACCTCCATGCGGGGCTTGCCTGCTTCCGCGGCAAATTCCTCGATTGCCCTGCAGATGGTTGCGATATGCTTCTGGCCGAATTCCAGCGCATCGAGCATGTCGCGTTCTGAGATCTCGCGCGCTTCGCCCTCGACCATGAGGATAGAATCCAAAGTCCCGGCGACGACCACTTCGAGGTCGGCATCCCTGAGATCGGTAAAGGTGGGATTGATCACGAAGCTGCCATTGACGCGCGCGACGCGGACTTCGGCGATCGGACCGTCGAAGGGAGCCCCGGCCACCATCAGCGCAGCGGATGCCGCGGTAGCGGCCAGCACGTCGCCGTCATTCTCCTGGTCGGAGGAATAGACAGACGCGACGACCTGTACTTCATTGCGGTAGTTGTCCGCGAACATGGGTCTGATGGGACGGTCGATCAGACGCGCGGAAAGGACTTCCTTTTCCGAAGGTTTTCCCTCGCGTTTGAAGAAGCCGCCGGGGATTTTCCCCGCTGCGGACGTTTTCTCCCGGTACTCGCAGCTGAGCGGGAAGAAATCGATTCCCTCACGCGGATCCGCGAGGACAACGGTGGCAAGCACCATGGTTTCACCCAGCGTGATCATGACCGCGCCGCTCGCCTGGCGGGCGAAGCGACCGGTCTCGAGCGTGAGAGTCTTGCCGTCTAAGTCTATCGTTTTTGTAGTAATCATATTGTGTGTTCAGTTACCCTTAGAGTGAGTGAGGCGCACGCCTTATTTACGGAGTTCAAGTTCCTTCACGATGGTGCGGTAGCGCGCGATGTCCACTTTCTGCAGATACGCGAGAAGGCGGCGACGCTTGCCAACCATTTTCAGAAGGCCGCGGCGGCTGTGATGATCTTTCTTGTTCGTCGAGAAGTGCTCGGAAAGGCCATTGATGGTTTCGGTCAGAATGGCGATCTGCACTTCGGGTTTTCCGCTGTTCTTTTCACTGCCGCCGAATTTCTTCACCAGTTCCTGTTTGCGATCCTTTGTCAGAGGCATGGGATGTTTCTCCTTACAGAAATGTACATTGTTCTATGTTGTATTCTCTGTCTTTTGATTCGAACTCTTCCTTCGCAAACGCGATATCCGTTCGAATCTGTGCGATCAGCTGATCGCGATTTTCGAAATGGATCTCGTCCCTAAGACGGTCCAGAAGGGCGATACGCATATGACGTCCGTACAAATCGCCCGAAGTATTAAAAATATGAACTTCTACGGAAATATGCATCTGTTTTGATACGGTCGGCCGTACTCCGACATTCATGATGCCACGGCGGATTTCTCCATCGTACCGTACAAAAACGAGGTACACGCCGTTTTTCGGCAGAAGTTTATTGTTCGTCTCGATTTCGATGTTCGCGGTCGGGAAACCGATCACGGTTCCGACACCTTCTCCGCGCGTGACGATCCCGGAGAGAATATACGGTCGTCCGAGAAACGATGCCGCGCGCTTGGGTTTCCCCTCCAGCAATGCATTTCGAATCGATGTACTGCTGACCTTGACACCATCGATCAGCAGTTCGCCGACCACCGTGACACCGATCCCGAACGCATTTCCATACTCTTCGAGTTTCACTACCGTTCCTGAACGTCCTCGTCCGAATGCATGGTCGATGCCAACGACAACGTGGGAGCTGTGGAGGTTCCGAACGACATACTCCTCGAAAAACACTCCGGCGTCCAGTACGGAGAGGTCCCGTGTAAACGGAAGCACCAGGCAGATATCCAGGCCCGTATGTTCCAACAGCCGGATCCGTTCGTCGATGGTCGTAAGCAGGTACGTCGGTGCGCCATGGCGACCGATGACCTCGCGTGGATGCGGATCAAAGGTCAGCAGAACACTCCGCGTATCGGTCTCGCGCGCGATGGCAACCGTCCGGTCGATGATTTTCCGGTGGCCGCGATGCACACCGTCGAACGTTCCGAGCGTGAGCGTGACAGGGGCACCACGCGAAAATTCTTCAAGACTCCGAAGGACGCGCATGGGAATTCTCCTGTTGCACTTGTTCGGAATCGCGCTTCCGCGCAGCGGTGACGAGCTCATCAATGCTCCACGCATCCGCGACATGAATCGTGCCGATCGCCGTTCTCCGCAGGGATGAGAGGTAGGCGCCGCATCCGAGTGTCTGACCGAGATCGTGCGCGAGTGTGCGCACATAGGTACCCTTCGAACACACCACGGTGAAGCGCACGTCAGGAAGTGTCACATCCTCTATGTCGAACCGTGCGATGTGTACGCGTCGCGGTGCCCGCTCCACCTCCTCCCCCTTTCGTGCGAGCTTGTACAGACGCTGCCCCTTCACCTTCACCGCGGAGTACATCGGCGGCAGCTGTTCGATGTCGCCGGTGAAGCGCTGTGCCGCTTCGCGGATGTCATGCGCCGCAATGTCACCGAGCAGCTGTTCGTTTTCCGCTGGTGTTTCCGCATCATAGCTTGCCGTCACTGCACCAAGTCGCATTGTTCCCTCATACATTTTCACGAGGGCCTGATACCGGTCAATGCTTTTCGTCGAACGTCCCGAGCAGAGAATGAGAAGTCCGGTCGCCATCGGATCCAGTGTGCCGGCGTGGCCGACCTTGCGAACGCGAAGCGTTCTCCGGATCTTGTTGACCACATCGAAGGATGTCCATGACGACGGTTTATCCACCAGGAGAACGCCCCCTTCCGGTGTGCTGAACTGTTCAATGGTATTGAACCCAGGTGCGTTCGTCAACGACTGTTCTCATCCTCGTGAATCTTACGGATCAGTTCTTCGAGGCGTTCCACCCGGTCGAGCGTCTGGTCGATAAAGAACCGGAGCTCGGGAGTAAACTTGAGGCGGACATTCTTCCCCACCGCCATGCGGATGTGTTTTTCATTTTCATCGAGAAAGGACAGAATTTCATCGTCGGTTTTCCCGGATTGAAAATGGCTGATATAGACCTTCGCGATCCGCAGATCCGGGGTCATGATGACATCGGTCACGGTGAGAAGGCCATACCCCTCTGTTTCGATATCGCGCGTGAGGGTCTGGCTGATCTCTTCCTTTATGAGCTGCGCGACGCGTTCGGTGCGAATGGACATTCCTATTTCTGCGTCTGATCCAGAGAACGTTTGACCTCAACCTGCTCGAACGATTCGATCACATCGCCAACCTTGATGTCATTGAATCCCTGCAGACTGAGCCCGCATTCAAACCCGCTGTCCACTTCACGGACGTCGTCCTTGAAGCGCTTCAGCGAATCGATACCGCCCGTGAACATGACGATGCCGTCACGGAGCAGACGCACGCGACTGTTGCGTGTGATCTTGCCGTCCTGCACGTAGCAGCCGGCGATGACACCGACCTTCGAGATCTTGAAGGTCTCGCGGACAAGCACCGTCGCCGTTACGCGCTCGGAGATGTCGGGACGCAGCAATCCCTCCAGGGCATTTTTCACATCTTCGATCGCGTCATAGATAATTTCGTACATGCGGATATCGACGTCCTCGGTCTCGGCAAGCTTGCGTGCGTTGAGATTCGGACGGACACGGAATCCGATGATAATCGCATTCGATGCACTCGCGAGAAGAACGTCAGACTCCGAAATGGCACCGACGCTTTTATGGATCACATCGATGCGCACTTCCTCGTTCGAAAGCTTCTGCAGCGAATCAGAGAGCGCTTCGACCGAACCGTCCACGTCACCCTTGACAACGATCGGCAGATCCTGCACACCGCCGAGCTTGATCTGCTCGGAGATGTCATCAAGCGTCTTCCTGCGAACGCGGCGGAAATCAGATTCGCGTTTGATCTGCTGGCGGTTCGACGCTACCTCGCGGGCCTTACGTTCGCTCTCGACGACGACGAAGCTGTCGCCTGCCTGCGGTGAACCGTTGAACCCGAGCACCTGAACAGGTGTGGCCGGCTCCGCCTCATCGACGCGATTGCCGCGTTCATCGAGAAGCGCCCGCACCTTTCCGAATTCATTGCCGGCAACGAACGAGTCGCCGACAAGAAGGGTACCCTTCTGCACAAGGATCGTTGCGATAATCCCTTTCCCGCGATCGAGCTCGGACTCGATGACTGTTCCGCGCGCTTCACGATCGGGATTCGCTTTCAGTTCGAGAATATCGGCTTCGAGCACGAGACGCTCGAGCAGTTCATCAACGTTCGTTCCCTGCTTCGCGGACAGGTGCACACAGCCGTACTTCCCACCCCAGTCTTCCACAAGGATGTTCCTGTCGGCAAGCTGCTGCTTGATACGATCGGGATTCGCTTCGGGCTTGTCGATTTTATTGATGGCAATGACGATGGGGACATTCGCTGCCTGCGCGTGACTGATGGCCTCGACTGTCTGCGGCATGACGCTGTCGTCGGCGGCAACGACGAGAACCACGATGTCGGTGACCTGGGCGCCACGCGCACGCATGGCGGTAAAGGCCTCATGGCCGGGAGTATCGAGGAACGTGAGCTTGCGCTCGTTTTCCAGAGTCACCGTGTAGGCACCGATATGCTGCGTGATGCCACCACTCTCACCCGCGACGACGTTTGTCTTGCGGATGAAATCGAGGAGCTTTGTCTTTCCGTGGTCGACATGGCCCATGATCGTAACGATCGGCGGCCGCGACTCAAGAGTATCCTCCGGATCTTCTTCATCCTCGAGGACGTCCTCCGTGTATTCCTCGTGCTGACGCACGTCGAAGCCGAATTCGGATGCGACCAGTTCGATGGTTTCCATGTCCAGGCGCTGATTGATCGAGGCCATGATGCCGAGTCCGATCAGGGACTGAATCACCTCGTTGACATTGACATCCATGAGCTGCGCCAGCTCACTGACCGTCGCGTACTCGTAGATTTCAAGCGTCTGCTTCGCGCGCTCCTGCTGTTCAATCTCCCGCGCCTGTTCTTCTTCGCGGCGGGCACGCTTTTTCTTCCGGGAAGCGGCGCGACCGGTGACAGGGCCGTAATCGGACATGGAGGCGATCGTCTTTTTGATCGCGCTGTCGACTTCCGCCTGGTCCACTTCGCGCGCCTTGCTCTTCTTGCCGCGTTTGAACAGCTTTTTCTTGAGCACTTCTGCATCGAGCGTATCCGGAGCGACATCGCTTTTCGCGACTTTCTTCTTTTTCTTCTTCTTTCGCCGGGGACGGTCGCCTTCGGCTTCTTCTCCCTGCTCGCCCTTCTGACGATCAGGAGTTGACTCGAGGTCGATTTTGCCCTTGACGGTCAGCCCGCGCATCTTTGGAAGGCTTGCCTCGATGGAGACATCGACTTCGTCTTTTTTCGCCTTCTTCCGCGGAGCTTTCTCTTCCGCTTCCTCCAAGGGTTTTTCCCCGGCGACTTCCTCGTCGGCGGACTCGACCGGTTCTGCTTTCTCTTTCGTCTTTGCTTCGGGAGCTTTCTCCGCCGGTTCTACGGCGGCCGCTTCGGCCTCCTTCTCGGTTTCAACCGTTTCTTCAGCCTCAGCTTCGACCGTTTCGGATTCGGCGGGTTCTTCCGCTGCCGCGGGCGCCTTTTCCTCTACTTCCGTTTCAGAGGGTGCTTCAGGCTGTTCCTCTTCAGCGACAGGCGCTTCCTCTTCGGCCGATTCAGCGACAGGCGCTTCGGCCTCCTCTGTTTCCGCTACGACCGTTTCGGCTTCGGCTTCCTTTTCGGATGCATCCTCCCCGGCCGACACCTCAGCAGGAGTCTCCTCTTCGGCCTTTGCCGGTTCGGAAGGCTCCGGTGCCTCTTCAGTTTCATCCTCCTTCTTGTCTTCGCCCCGGCGACGTCGGTCCATCTCATCGAATTCCCGGCGCTTGCGTGCATGCCGCTCCGCGTCGGTCTTTTCCTTCTTGTAATGCTTTTCGATGAGGTCGAGCATTTCCTCATCGATGATGGACATGTGGTTCTTGACCTCGTATCCCTTCTTGGTCAGGAAATCCGTCAGCGTGTCATGCGAGAGGTTGAACTCCTTCGCGACTTTGTACAGACGTGTTTTCTTTTTCTTTTGCGTTACAGCCATTTCGCCAGTCATAGTGAGAAATTATGAAACATTGCTGAGCCTTATTCTTCCTCAGCAAAGGCCTTCTTCATTTCGACAACGATATCGTTGATTTGCTCGATGGAGAGGCCGGGTACTTTCGCCAGCAGATCGGAGACCGGGGCGAGAATGACGTCGTTCGCAGTTTTGTATCCTGCCGCGATCAGACTGTTGATCAATTCCTCGCCAAACTCCGGGACGAACTCGTTGATATCGATTTCGTACTCTGCCATAGTCTTGGTGATCTCCTCACCTTCCTTGACAATTTCGATGCGGAAACCGGTCAGCTCGGATGCGAGACGGATATTCTGTCCGTTCCGCCCGATCGCGAGGGAAGCCTGATCGGCATCGACATGCACCTGCGCAGTTTGTGTCGTTCGATCGAGCTTCACGTCGAGCAGCTTAGCCGGCGCAAGCGCGCGCTGGATGAACAGGTGCGAATCGTCGGTCCAGTTGATGACATCGATATTCTCATTGTTCAGCTCACGCACGATGGCATGAATGCGTACGCCTTTCATTCCGACACATGCACCGACGGCGTCGATGCGGTCGTCATGCGATTCGACAGCCACCTTGGCGCGCTCACCGGGCTCACGGGCGATCTTCCGGATGGAAATCACGCCGTCATAGATCTCCGGGATCTCCTGCTCGAAGAGTTTCTGCAGGAAGAGCGCATCGGCGCGGGAGACAATGACCATCGGCATACCGCTGCCCTTGCGCACGACATCCTTGATCACACAGCGGATGACGTCCCCTTTGCGGTAGCGTTCCTTACCGATCTGCTCCTGTTTCGGCAGAATCAGCTCCGTCCGGTTATGATTGATAAGGACATCGTTGCGGCGCACCTGATACACGTCGCCGACGACGATATCGCCGACCTTGTCGGAGTACTCATCGTAGATGAGATCCTTTTCGATCTCCTTGATCCGCTGATTGAGATTCTGCTTGGCAGTCGAGACGAGGCGCCGGCCGAACTCCGCGAGATTGATGATCTCAACATACTCCTCACCGACCTCCAGTTCCTCGCCGGATTTCGCCCGTGCTGTTTCGACGTCGATTTCGAGGGTTTCATCTTCAACCTCTTCGACGACCTCCCGGATCAGGAAGATTTCGATATCGCCTTTATCCATATTGACCACGATCTCGTAATTGGCCTCGAGACCGTAGCGCTTTTTGACCATCATGCCGAAGATGTCCTCGATCACGGAAATAAGGCGATCGCGGTCGATGCCCTTTTCACGGACCATCTGACCAAAGGAATCAACGATTTCGGAGGAATTCATGCTGCGGCTCATGATTATCTTCTGCCTCCAGAAGGGTTCTTGCTGTACATATACATTCGTTTACAGGGTTGCCTGAATAACTGCGCGTTCGATGTTTTCATGCGGGATCGCACGGAGACCTTCGCCATCGCGTACGATCAATTGATCTTCGTCGACATCGACAATCTCGCCGGTATGCACCATCTGTTCGTCAACCTTCCTGTAGGCGACGTTGACCTGCCTGCCCGTATGCCGCCGATACTGCCACGGGAATCGGAGAGGACGTTCGAGACCCGGTGATGACACCTCCAGCGTATATGGAACGCTGAAGACGCTGCGCTTCTCGATTTCCTTTTCGAGACTGCGACTGAATGCCGCGAGCTCATCGGCGGTGATTCCCGTCTCGGTATCGACAAACACCTCGAGCATCTGCTTCCTGCCGCGCGGTGCAACCGACAGGTCAACCAGGCGGATTTCAGAGCCTTCGAGCAGGTGTTCAATGGTATGTTTCAGCGTCTCGTGCATGTTTTTGCGCTATTAATAAAAAATGCGGGGAAGCCCCACATCCAGAACACATAAATATAGAGGTTGCGTCTCTCACTTGCAATTGTCCGCAGGTCTTTTTTCATTAATTCTCTTATTTCTGCCCTGCATCATTTCGTGAATCACTCGAATGCAAACGGACCCTGAAAATCGCAAAATCATCCTCACCAACCGGCGGGCGCGGCACGAATATCATGTGCTTGAAACAGTCGAGGTCGGCATCGTGCTGCGAGGCACTGAGGTAAAATCCGTTCGTGAAGGTAAACTGAACGTACAGGATGCGTATGCCACGGTCCAGGAAGGCGAGCTGCTGCTGCACAACCTTCATATCAGTCCTTTCGAAAAGGGCAACATCCATAACCACGATCCCATCCGCGTTCGAAAACTTCTCGCGCACAAAAAAGAGATTCGCAAGCTCGCGCAGAAAGTTCATGAAAAGGGCTTCACGCTCATTCCCCTGCAGTTCTACTTCTCCGGTCGGCATCTGAAAATCGAGCTCGGCGTCTGCAAGGGGAAAAAGACCTACGATAAACGACATGCGCTCAAGCAGCGCGACATCAAACGAGAAATGGAACGGCACCTGTGAGCAAGACATCCTTCCCCCCTGTCAATGAACAGATGGACATCATCCGTCGCGGCATCTCTGAAATTCTTCCCGAGGAAGAGATGGCCCGGCGTCTTGAAGAATCGCTGAAAACCTCAACGGCGCTGCGCGTCAAGCTTGGCTGCGATCCGAGCCGCCCCGACCTGCATCTCGGCCACGCGGTCGTGCTGCGGAAAATGCGGCAGTTCCAGGATCTCGGGCACCGTGCCGTGCTGATCGTGGGAGATTTCACCGGCATGATCGGCGATCCCACCGGTAAAAGTAAAACCCGTCCTTCGCTTTCGCTGGAGGAAACGCGTAAGAACGGTCAATCCTACTTCGATCAGGCCTCCCACATTCTCGACATCGACCGCGTTGAAATTCGCTACAACTCGGACTGGCTGAGTCCCATGACCTTCGAGGATGTTATCAAGCTTTCGGCCCGCTACACCGTTGCGCGCATGCTCGAGCGGGATGAATTCGAAAAGCGCTACCGGAGCCAGGAGCCGATCAGCATTCATGAATTCCTCTATCCACTCGCCCAGGCCTACGATTCCGTGGCCATCGAATCCGACGTTGAACTCGGCGGCACCGATCAGAAATTCAACCTGCTCGTCGGACGGGAAATCCAGCGGGAATTCGGGCAGCAGCCACAGATCATCCTCACCATGCCGCTGCTGGTCGGCACAGACGGCGAGGAAAAAATGAGCAAGTCGCTCGATAATTACATCGCCTTCAATGACACGGCGGAAGATATGTACGGGAAGACGCTCTCCATTCCCGATCATCTCATCATGCCGTGGTTCCGTCTGGTCACCGACGTTCCGGGAGATCGTCTTGCGGACATCAACGCGGCGATGGAACGTGGTGAAAATCCGCGGGACTTCAAGCGGGAACTCGCGCGCGATATCGTTGCGCAGTTCTACGACACGGAAGCTGCATCCCGGGCGGAGGCACATTTCGATCACGTGATCAAGAATAAGCAGATCCCGGACGACATCGATGTGTTTGCGCTTCCCGGGGACAGTGATACTTTACTGCTGGACGTGCTGCATCAGGCCGGACTCGTTGCATCCAAAAGCGAGGGACGCCGACTCATGCAGCAGAACGCCGTCAGTGCGGGTGACGTGAAAATCACCGACCCTACTGCACCCGTTCCCGCGGGTGATGAAATCGTTGTGAAAGTCGGCAAGCGCCGCTTCGTTAAAATTGTCCGTAACTGATTTCCTTCGTGTCGCATCCTTATTTCCGGAGGTACCACCATTGTTCGTTCCCAAGAAAATCTTTTTCACAAAGGGCGTCGGCAGGCACAAGGACTACCTGCAGTCTTTCGAGCTTGCACTGCGCGACGCGGATCTCGAACAGCAGAACCTTGTGACCGTCTCAAGTATCTATCCCCCGAATTGCAAGCGCATCAGTAAGAAAGTCGGGCTCAACAAGCTCCAGCCCGGCGAAATCACCTTCGTCGTGATGGCACGCAACGCCACGAACGAAGCAAACCGTCTCATCGCCTCCTCCATCGGGGTGGCCATTCCCGCCGACGGAGCGACCTACGGCTACCTGTCCGAGCATCATCCGTTCGGCGAAACTCAAAAAGTGGCTGGAGAATATGCAGAGGATCTGGCCGCCACCATGCTGGCGACAACACTCGGCGTGGATTTCGATCCCGATTCCGCCTGGGATGAGCGCGAACAGGTTTACAAGGCGAGCGGAAAAATTTTCAAGTCCTTCAACCTGACGCAGTCTGCCGAGGGCAAACTCGGAATGTGGACCACGGTGATCTCCTGTGCGGTCCTCCTCCCTGAATAGGGAAAACAGTTTAACTCGCGTGTAAAGGGCTCCAAACAGAGCCCTTTCTCATCTCCGGCATGCTGCTCCCACAAACAGGCGGCGACTGCCTGAAACAATCCGCTGTGAGTCACATGACGACTCAGGTGTCCTGCGCGTGGGCGTTACCGCCGGTAACCTGGATAAAAAGAACGCCCGCGCTGGCAGACGGTTTCGGCCGCGACAGTTCAATCAGTGGCGGAATCGCTCTCCGTGATGAACGCCACATGCTCCCCCTCATATGACCGGATCATATCGCGCAAATCGTCGGGCACGCGGCTCGGACGATCGGTCTTTTCATCGACATGCACGAACACATGCTCGGCTTTCGCCGCGGGTGTGCCGTCCTGTTTCATCGCCCAGTGTTCGAAACCGATGCTGGAATTCCGTACGAATGAGATGCGCGTGAGAATCGTCAGATCCTCGTCGAACAGCGCCGGCGCATAGTAGTCACAGCTGTTGCGAACCACGAAGTACTTGTCATGCGTGATGAACGTCCCCTGGTCGATGGGGAGTCCGACCTGGCGGATGTACTCCACCCTGGCCTCCTCGAAATAAAAGAAATACCAGAGATTGTGCACGACGTTCTGCCGGTCGACGTGATAGGATAGAACGCGGCGTGAATACCGGTGGCGGAATTTTTCGATGGGAATGGTCATGATGCGGGAAAAAGTCTGTGAAACACGTCAACGGCCTGCTGCAGATCATCGTCACTCAAATCAAGATGGGTGACGGCTCGGAGTGCGCGGCCCATGCCCATGCCGATACGGATACCGCTGTCGGCAAGCATCTGCATGGCGTTTTGTGGCGACAGCGCCGACGTCGAGAAATCAAGCAACACCATGTTTGTCTGCACCCGCGATTCGTCCACGAAAAATCCGTCGCAGTGCTGCAGGGCTTCGGCAAGGACGCGAGCGCGCTCGTGGTCCTTTTCCATGAGCGGGAGGTGATGTCTGACCGCATGCTGCGCCGCAGCGGCCATGATGCCGGTCTGGCGCATTCCGCCGCCGAAGATCTTCCGGAATTTGTGTGCACGCGCAATGAAGTCCCGGGGACCAAGCAGCATCGATCCCATCGGTGCACCAAGTCCCTTCGAGAAACAGATGGAAATCGAATCCACCGCCTCTCCGTAGGCACGCAGCTTCGTCCCTGAGGCGACATGTGCGTTCCAGATGCGAGCCCCGTCAAGATGCAGCCGCAGCTTCCGCTCCGCACAGAATCGCTGGAGCTCTCGGATGCGTTCGATGCCGTAGAGAGTGCCACCATAGCGGTTATGCGTATTCTCGATACAGACAAGCGATGTGCGGGGATAGTAATACTCAGACGGACGAATGGCGGCAGCCAGGTCGTCGAGAGCGTAGACTCCTCTTCTCGTCGGAACGGTGTTCAGCTGCAGTGCGGACATCAGTGCAGGGGCGGCGGTTTCATAGTTGAAAATGTGGGATTCACGTTCGACGATAACCTCGTCGCCGGGCTGCGTCCAGGCTTTCAGCGCGAGCTGATTTCCCAGAACGCCGGTGGGAACGAACAGCCCCGCCTCCATGCCGAAGAGCGCCGCCATCTCCTCCTGAAATGCATTGGTTGTTGGGTCCTCGCCATAGACGTCGTCGCCGAGTGGCGCGCTGACCATGGCCTCCTTCATTTCCCCGGTCGGCAGTGTTACCGTGTCACTGCGCAGGTCGATTGTCTTCATGTCTTGTAATAGGGTGCGATGATGGAAAAAAGAATGAAAAATCCCGCGACAACGACGGTACCGAGTGGCAGCCAGTCGCCGTAACGCGTATAGAAGGTCTGCTCCTCTATCAGCGGCACGATACCGATGATGCCGGTTCGCGTATACAGTGCGGTTTCCTGCCGGACGCGTCCATAGGGATCGATGAAACAGCTGATGCCGTTGTTGGCACAGCGTGCCACCGCGCGCCTGTTTTCCACCGCGCGCAGCACCGTGTACTGCTTGAGCTGATAGGGTCCGGATGAGTTTCCGAACCACCCGTCGTTGGTGATGACACCAAAGGCCTGCGCTCCCCGCTTCGCAAAGCCCGCAGCGAAAGAAGGATACAGAGTTTCATAACAGATCATTGCCCAGAAACCGATCATCTTTTCATTGTGCCGCAGGCGGAAAACTGTGGTGTCGTTTCCCAGGCCCCAGTTGCTGATCCCCACGCCCCAGCTCAGCGCGTCCTGCAGAAACGGCAGGGCATCGAGATACGGAATACGCTCACTGAGCGGGGTGAGACGGGATTTATGGTATATCTGCGGTGCGACCTCGCCAGGCTCCATCAGCATCGCGGAATTGAAATCCAGCCAGCGCAGCTGACTGTCGCGAATGCGTCGCGCACTCGCAGGAGCGGTCGCCGGATTCTCATACAGGACCGTATGCGGGAATCCGGTCAGCAGCGGGACGCCGACGCTGTCGACATGCGCGCGCAGCCAGCGCCACTCCTCGTCGAAGCGTGGCTGCAGGATGCGAAACGGAATCGCCGTTTCCGGCAGCAGCATGAGATCGGGATTATACGCGGCGAGGGAATCGTAGATTTCGACAAGACTCCGCAGCTTCTGCATCGGTGTTTCGCCGGCGCCCCACTTGTCGTAGGGATCGATATCGGGCTGAATGATACCAACGCGGAGCGCCGCCGACGCCCGCACCGGATCATCCATAATCAGGGCGGAATGAATCTTTGGCAGCACCAGGGCGAGCACCAGCACGGCGGCAATGACATACATCCGCCTGGAGTGAAGCTGCCAGTGACCGCGCAGGAGCTGCCGAGTCGGAACGAAAATCAGGATGGTGATACCGGTGATCCAGAACGTCAGACCAAACGCTCCTGTCCAGCTGATGAACTGGATATTCATCACATCGTATGTCTGTGTATTGGCGAACAGCAGCCATGGAAAAGAGAGTTCCGGAAGGTGGAGCAGCCATTCCCAGGCCGTCCACAGAAAGGGAAAGGCCGCAGCGGCGGCCGCGAATCCCGTACGCCGCCTGATGACATGGTACACGATCAACGGCGGCGTAAAGAGCAGAGGGTGAATGAGATTGACCACAACACCCGCTGCTTTCAACCAGGGATCCTCTCCCCACCAGCCGCTGATCCACCAGATCGTTCCGGCGTTGCCGACCAGGAACGCGAGATACGAACAGCGAAACACGCCGGCAGCGCTGCCGATCCGTTCGATGAGAAACAGCAGCGGCACAAGTGCAACAAATGCGGTCAGACCGGTCGGAACAGGCGGAAACGCCAGGGCGAAAAGCACACCGGTCGTTACCGCAAGCGCGATACGTACACGGCGCTCTCGCCGGCGATCATCCGGCAGTAGTGATGTCGTCTGAATATGCGGGATATCGTTCATGTGTTCTGTTCTTTCGCTGAACGGCGAGTCTGGTACCACGATGTCACGCGCCGGCTGCCCTGTTCCCACAGGTACGCAACTGCAAGTGCGATGAGCGTACCGAGCACCGCTCCGCCGAGGATGTCTGACGGATAATGCACGCCGACGTACACGCGGGAGAAAGCCACCAGTGACGCGAAAAGCAGCAGCCATGGACGCGCCACGGGGTAAAAGTGTGAAACGAGCACCGCGAGTGTAAAATTATTCGTGGCATGGGACGATGTGAATGATTTCCCCGAACCGCAGCCGACAAGAAGCCTCACATCGTCGAGCACATGACACGGACGCAGTCTGCCCACCCACGGTTTGACGACGAAGCTGCTGATCTGGTCCGCGAGCGTGATCGTCACGATCAGCAGCAGAACGGTAACCGCACCGCGTTTCTTCCCGAAGATAAGCAGTCCGAGCACGAGCAGCGCGTAGGGCACGATCATGTTCCGGAGATTGGTGATGAAGGGGAAAAACCAGTCTCCCGCCGGATTGGCGATCGTCTCGTTGCCGAAGCGAAACAGTGCGACGTCGATGCTGTAGAGCCAGTCGATCATGCGGAGTAATCAATTGACCTTGTTCTTCATGCGCTGTTCCCGCCGCATCTGCCACCAGCGGTATCCCGCCCAGAGCAGAATCAGAAGCGTGATCACGGCGGTCACGATTTTACTGTAGGTGGAAAGATACGCGCCAATGATGCGCCAGTTATCGCCCACCACATATCCGAGATACACGAGGATGGAATTCCACAGCAGAGCGCTGACCGCGGAGAGCAGCGCCGTCACCGTGATGTTCATTTCCGCGATACCGGTGCAGAAACTGATCACGGCGCGCGTGCCCGCGAGGAAGCGGTTGCCGATGACCACCCAGTAGCCGTAGCGGCCGAACCAGGCCTGCACCTTCCGCACGGTTTCGATGGATATAAACGGGATGCGCCCGGTTTCGAGAATCCGTGTGCCGAACTGATCCCCGATCCAGTACATCGACATGAAACCGAGCGTGCTGCCCCCGGTCGCGATAAGGACAGTGATCAGCGCACTGCCCTTCCCGATGGCGATCAGTGAGCCGGCGAACACAACAATCACATCGCTCGGGAACGGAGGAAAAATGTTTTCGATGTAGGCGATGCCGAATACCGCGAGATAAATCCAGACGAAGTCGACGTTCGAGAGTGTGGCGACGATTTCCTCCAGCATGGGCGGTCAGTCCTTCGGCAGCAGGAGAACAACAGCCTGCGCCTCGATACCGGCACCGCGCCCCACGAACCCGATGCCCTCCCCTGTCGTGGCCTTGAGGGATATGTGATCCAGCGGCAGCTGCATGGCCTCGGCGATCCGGCTGCGCATCTCGTGTTTGTGCGGCAGGATTTTTGGACGCTCAAGCATGAGCATGGCATCCAGGTTTCCGGCGCGCCAGCCATGCTCGTCGAGCAGGGCGATGCAGCGGCGCAGGAGTTCGATGCTCGACACGTCGCGATACTGTTCGTCGGTATCCGGAAAATGCTCACCGATGTCACCGAGTGCCGCGGCACCCAGCAAGGCGTCACAGATGGCATGCAGAAGCACGTCGCCGTCGCTGTGCGCGACCGTACCGACGTCCGAGGGAATCGACACTCCGCCGAGCACAAGGGATTCCCCGCGGGCAAGGCGGTGCACATCATAGCCGAGGCCGATGCGGAACGGAAGTCCTGTCATGCGCGTATCTCAAAACTGTCGTACATCTCTTCTTCCTCCTGCCAGTCGACGCGCACCTTGCGTACCTGTGCCGAGCGCGGCCCCGAACGCAGTTCGTCGAGAAAGTCCTGCAGCGCGTCGTCATCACCCTGTGCGGCGATTTCCACGTCACCGTTGTAACGGTTTCGCACCCAGCCGCGCAGTCCAAGTGCACGTGCGCGCACTGAAGCGAAGTAGCGAAAACCAACGCCCTGAACAAGTCCGGATATGGTGCAGTACATCGTACGCATCGTCGCCGGGCAAAATACCAAATGTTTTTACAACTCGCATGCAGTCTCTATCTTCCAGAACGATTTGCTTCACCGGCGCAGACGCGACATGAAACGACGAACATTCCTTCAGGCCTCTGCATTCACCGCCGCCGCGGCGCTCACTCCGCTGGACCTTCGATCACATCGCATTGCACCCGCTGCGCCTGTCGTGAAAACCGACTGGCTGCAGGATGCCGTCCAGAGCGCTCTCGATGCCGGTGCGACCTATGCCGAAGCGCTCTTCCGCCGTGATCGTTCCGAAATGCTGCAGCTGCGGAAAACGGACATTTCCGCTCTTGAGAGCAGTGATGAGGCAGGAATCGCGTTGCGGGTGTTCAGCGGAGGTGCTTGGGGAAGCGCCGCGGTCTCGTCATGGGAGCCGGGTCGTCCCGACGCACTCGCATCCGCCGCAATCGCTTCCGCATCCCAGCTCGCGAAACTTCGCACACAGGATATCGATCTGTCATCACGGGAGCAAGCCGGCCGGCAGGCCTGGGAATCCCCGATGGAAACGGATCCCTTTGCCGTTTCCATCGAGGAGAAAATCGACGTCCTCCGTGGTCTGACGGAAAAAGCTCTGAGCATATCGCAAATCCCCTTCGCCGTCGCCAACCTGTTCTTCCGCCGCATGGAATCGGAACTGGTGACTTCCCGCGACGCAGTCCTCCGGCAGCGAAGCACGTTCACCTATCCGAATTTCGCCGTGACGGCCTTCCATCAGAGACTGCGCCGCATGGATACCCGCAGCAGCAGCCTCGAAGCACAGGCCGCGGGATGGGAAATCGTCAACGCGTCACTCGAAAGCGATCTTGAGACATCGATGCAGGAAGCGCTGAAGCTGCAGACCGCCGATCCCGTTGCGCGCGACAGCTATGACCTCGTCGTGCATCCAACACTTCTTTGGGACCTGCTCTTCGATACCCTCCTTCCCCATCTCGATCCCCGCACCGTGCTCGCGCTCGACGGCAACCGTCCCGGTGATCAGTGGATCGACATCAACAACCTCGCAAACATCACCGTGGGATCCGAGCTGCTGACGCTGCGAGCGGATTCATCGCTCCCGCGCGGTCTCGCAAGCTGCGGCTGGGACGACACAGGACGTCCCTCCCCCTCCGGGACAATCGTCGATGCGGGGCGCGTCGTCCGTCTCCCTTTCGACGAGACACTGCCGCGTCTCGCCGGTTTCGAGACACTCGGATTCACGCGAACCGGCATGTGGAACATCCCCGTCGCCGCCGCGATGCCGAATATTGTCATGAATGCCGGGACCGGAGGAACCGTAACAGAACTCGCAGCGAACGTGGACAACGGCCTGCTCGTCAAAGGCCGATCTCGGGTGATGATGAATCCGGCGAAAACGTTGTTCCGTGTCCGTCCGCAGATGGCCTGGATGATACGCGGCGGAGAGGTCGCTGAGCCTGTCAGGGGTGTGGAAATCGAGACCTCGGTTGAGCAGTTCTGGAAGGCGCTCGATATGCTCAGCTCTGACAACGAACGCATCACGGCGGGTGACCTTTTTCCCGGGCGCAGCAGCGCGTTGTGGGAGGTGCCGTTTTCCGTGTCCGTTCCCGCCGCCGTGTTCCGTCGCATCCCCGTCTATACCGCACAGGAGGCAGGATGAGTTTTCTCTCTCGAAGGCAGGCGGAACGGCTGCTTGCCGGGTTGATGCAGAACGACCGCGTCGATGAAATACATGCCGTGCTTCGCAGTACGGACGGCACCGTATTTCGTATCGCGGAGAACCTGCCCGACGCCCCGCATCGAACGTCCGACAGTTCCCTGCAGATCACTGTCCGGGTCGGAAGACGCTACGGCAGCGCGCGCACAAACGACCTGAGTGAGGAAGGACTGAACGTACTCGTCGAACGTGCGGCACGCCACGCGTCGGTCATGCCGGAATCGCCGCGTGTATTTCCGTTTCCCGGTGCGGATGCAAGCGCACAGCCAGCCGCCGATGACAGCGCACAGATGCGTATCCCCTCCGCCGAAGTCATCCGCGGCGTGATCGGTCAATCCACCGGCGCCGACATGCGGATCTCCGGCAGCATCGCCGCGACACGCTCATCGATCTCTGTCGCGACCTCGAATGGACTGCTGCTTCATCATCCCTCGGACAGAATCCACACACGGTTTCGCGTCTATGCGAGCAACGGGCAGAGCACCGGATTCGGAGAACACTTCTCTTCCTCCCTGGATACGTCCCGCATCGAACGTACGGTACAAACCGCCATCGACAAGTGCGCCGCGTGGCGGAACCCTGTCGAGATCGACCCCACCCGCATCACAACCGTCTTTGAGCCGCGCGCGCTTGCCGACCTGTTCGCTCCCTTCATCCAGCAGTTTTCGCAGCGTGCGATTGAAGAGGACGGCAGCTTCCTGCGGAAACTCGATGGAAGCAGTTTTGTCGGCAGCAAAATGTTCAAGGAAACTGTCACGCTTCGTTCCGATCCCGCTGCACAGGGACTGCTTTCCCTTCCATTCACTCTTGACGGTATTCCCGTCAAACCGGAAACCTGGATTCGGAACGGTGTGATCGAGCAGGTGGCGGTCGATCGCTATACCGCCGACGAACGCGGCATCGAACCCGTCGCTCCGCCGACGAACCTGATGATGGACGGCGGCGAGCAGACGCTCGATGAGCTGATCGCCGGCACTTCGCGGGGACTTCTGGTGAGCGGCTTCGCCGACCTGCGCATGATCGACCCGAAGAACTGCCTGCTCAGCGGTTCCACGCGGGATGGACTCTTCATGATTGAGGACGGAACGATCACCGGCGCGGTACGCAACCTGATGATACGCGAGACACCGGTATACATGCTCAAGGAACTCGAGGATGCCGGCATCCCCGAACATACCTCCACGACAGGAACGTATGTACCCATGCTTCTCCCGCCTCTCCGTGTCAAGGATGCACTCTACGGAGCGTCAAGCGGACTTATCTGATGCGCGCTTCCCGCGGAGCCCGTACAGTTCCGAGAACAGCAGTCCTGCCACCATCACCGCGGCACCGGTGGCTTCGACCACACCCATTGTTTCCCGCAGTGCGAAAAAGGCGATCAGTGCTGCGAACACCGGTTCCATCGTGAATATGATAGCCGCCCGCGTTGGCGTTGTTTCCCGCTGGTACTTCGACTGAACAAAAATCGCAACGGTGGAGGCGAAAAACGCCAGATAGAGCACTGCTCCCATGGCATCGATGGTGAACTCCGGAGCGCCGTATTCGAGGAAGGGTCCGATGGCGAAGGCAACGGCGGCAGTGACGACAAACTGGTAAAAGACGATCTCCCGGCGGAATTCCGCCTTGGTAAATACATCGAGATAGACAATGTAAAATGCGAATGCAACGGCGCAGAGGAGAACGAGGAAATCACCGAGGTTGAAATCTCCGCCCGCAGGTGAGGTGAATATGTAGAGTCCGATGCCCACGATCAGAACTCCTGCGGTATTCCCGAAACTCGGCATGCGCCGTTCAATCAACAGCTGCAGGAGAGGCGTGAACACGACCATGGTCCCGGTGAGGAATCCTGCCTTCGAAGCGGTGGTGTGCACGAGTCCGACAGTCTGAAAAGTGAAGCCGAGTCCGAGAAGCAGTCCCAGGATGAGACCGCTCTTCAATGAGCCGGGCGTAGTTGCTTTGATGTCACGCCAGGTATAGATTCCAACCATGAGCGCCGCAAGCGAGAACCGCATTCCCTGCAGCATGAGGGGCGGCAGGTCGGTCAGCGCAACTTTTGTCACCGAGAACGTGGATCCCCAGATGAGTGTAATCGCGAGAAGATACCGGTCCGCCCGGGGAAAAATGGTCATGAAATTCCCATCGCTGTTTCTGTGCTTGCTGTGTGCCGCCATCACGTTCGTTTTCGTTTCCTGTTCGCGGGACGGCGGTTCCGATGCTCTTTCTGACGGGGAGTTCCGTCATGTATACTCGGAAATCATCTACCTCGGTGAGCTGTACCGTGGAGATACGCTACGTCTGCGCGCGGCGGTTGATTCCCTTCTGGAGGAGCATGACGCCGACACGGCGGCTCTCTTCGCCGCTGCGCGGCGCACGGCGCAGGACAGGGAACTTACCGAAGCCCTCTATCGTGAAACCATTGAGCGTTTCGAGCGTCTGACCACCGCCGATTCCATGCGCGTGGAATCGGATACGACCCGTGCGTCTCAATCCGGCAGATGATCAGGAATCCCGCTCCAGCCCGTACTTGTTGATTTTCTTGTACAGATGACTGCGCTGAATGCCAAGTTCATCTGCCGTCCTGCTGACATTCCAGTCAAAGCGTTCCAGCTGCCGGCGCAGGAAAAGTTCTTCCGCTCTGTCCTTGAATTCCTGAAATGAAAGATCCATCGACAGCGAGTTGTCGAGCGCATTGGGTCCGCCGAGGACGTAGCGTTCGACATCGGTGCTGGTGATGTGGTCGGAGACCATGATGGCCAGGCGCTCGACGGCGTTTCGCAGTTCACGGACATTTCCCGACCACGGCATGCCTCTCAGACGATCGACCGCGTCATCGTCGATTTCCCGGGGCGGCAGCTTGTTCTTGCTGCTGCTCTCGGCGAGGAAAAAGCGGATGAGGTCCGGGATGTCTTCGCGGCGGTCGCGCAGCGGCGGCACGTGAATCGGGATGACATTCAAACGGTGGTAGAGATCCTCGCGGAAATTCCCCTCACTGATTTCCGAGGAGAGATCCTTGTTCGTTGCGGCGATGACGCGCACGTCCACGCTGATGCGCTTGTTTCCGCCGACGCGTTCGATCGCTCCTTCCTCGAGAACGCGCAGCACCTTCGCCTGTGCCGACAGGCTCATATCCCCTATTTCATCGAGAAGGAGCGTGCTGCCGTCCGCCTGCTCGAATTTTCCAATGCGCTGCCCCGTCGCGCCGGTGAACGCGCCCTTCTCATGGCCGAAGAGTTCCGACTCGATCAGTTCATGCGGTATCGCCGCGCAGTTGACTTCGATGAGTTCGCGCGAGGCACGGGAACTCTGGCGATGCAGCGCGCGCGCGACAAGCTCCTTCCCCGTTCCATTTTCACCGGTAATCAGCACAAAGGCCTCGGTGGGAGCCACGCGCGCGATGGTGGCGCGCAGATCCTTCATGACCGCCGACGAGCCGACCATGACGTCGCGTCCCTCGATCTCCTCGCGCATGCGGATGTTTTCACGCAGCAGTGCCGTCTGGCGGATGGCGTTCCGAAGCGTGATGAGAATTTTCTCCCGGTCGGGCGGCTTGGAGAGGAAATCAAACGCGCCTTTCTTCGTGGCCTCCACCGCCGTTTCGATGCTTCCGTGTCCGGTCAGCAGTACGACGGGGATGTGCGGATGCGATTCCCGCAGACGCTCGAGCGTTTCGATGCCGTCAAGTCCCGACATCTTCACATCGAGAATGATCGCGTCGGGGCGAATCTCGTCGATTTTCTCGAGCGCCCTGATGCCGCTGTCGACATCGGCGACCTCGAATCCCTCGTACTCCAGCGTCATGCGGAGCGTGTCGCGGATGCTTTGCTCGTCGTCAACGAGCAGGATCTTGTGCGTTGTTCCTGAGCTCATGCGAATCCAGTTCGAGTTTCAGAATGTCAGACGGCAGTACGTCGCGATGCTGCTGCAGTGCGCGGGCGAATTGCACACCGAGATGATTGACGGCGATGTCACGGGCATCGCGTGATCCTTCCAGCTTGAATATCGATTCCGCCCATTCCAGCGCCTCTCCGGCGAATGTCGCCACACCCGGTCTTCCTGTCAGCAGCTGCAGCCAGGCGGATCCGAAAAAATGCGGCAGCTTGTCACGGTCGAGTGCGCGCGGGGAATCTGAAAACAGCATCCCGGGGATGTTCGCCATGCGTCGCTCGAACGCGTCCCTGCGCTCGGTCGAGACGGGCACGGTGATGCCGACATCGATGAGCGGCACGCGCGCCGGGAACGTGTGATACGGCAGCGTCGCCCAGGCGCAGCCCAGCATCGCCAGCACCGCATCGCCTTCGGCAAGATACACAGCGCGATGGAAAATCTCATCCGTGCGGCGCAGGTCTCCCGCACGCGTCCGGGGATGCAGGGGCTCCTGGCGACTGAGCCACGACCGGAGCTCGTAGATCAGGGTCAGTTCATCGGGAAGAATGAAGCCGCGAAGGAAGAGCCAGATTTTCTTGACGAAATTCTCCTCCCCGGCCTGATCGTCCGTGGGAGGATCGTCCGGATCCACGGAAACGAGGCTGTCTCGACCGGGACAGGACGTTTCAGATGGTGAAGAGGTAGAGCAGTGAATAAGTGAAGTGGGATGGTGCAATCCGGGATCCGGTCTGGATGACGCGGTATCGGAAACATGCAGCGGCTGGCATCCGGCTGCGGACTCCGCGACGCAGGCAGTGAGGATCCCGAACATCAGCACAACGAGGAATCGGCGCATGGCTCATGTCTGGATGACGCCGGGATTGAACTGAGGAACATCGGGATTGTTGTCCGCGATCTCAATGCAGCCGGAGATGACCTCCCTCGTGTGCGCGGGATCGATGATACCGTCCACCCACAGGCGCGCGGCGGCGTAATACGGACTCATCTGACTGTCATAGCGGTCATGAATCTCGCGCAGCATCGCCTCCTGATCTTCCTTGCTGATTTCCTTCCCGGCCTTTTTCATCTGTCCGATGCGGATCTCGAGCAGCGTGCGGCTCGACTGCGCGCCTCCCATCACAGCGATCTGCGCCGTCGGCCAGGCGAAGATGAAGCGCGGATCGTAGGCCTTGCCGCACATGGCGTAGTTGCCGGCCCCGTAGCTGTTGCCGGTGATGATGGTGATTTTCGGAACGACGGAGTTCGCCACGGCGTTGACCATTTTTGCACCGTCCTTGATGATCCCGCCATGTTCGGCGCGGCTGCCGATCATAAAGCCCGTGACATCCTGCAGGAACACCAGCGGGATGCGCTTCTGGTTGCAGTTCAGGATAAAGCGGGTCGCCTTGTCTGCGCTGTCGCTGTAGATCACGCCTCCGATCTGCATTTCCCCCTTTCCGTCCCTGACAATATTCCGCTGATTCGCGACGACGCCCACGGCCCAGCCGTCGATACGGGCGTATGCGCAGACCACAGATCGACCGTAATCCGCTTTGTACTCGACAAACTCGTTGTCGTCGACAATGCAGGAAAGCAGTTCATGGGTGTCGTAGGGCTTCGAGCGATCCTTCGGCATGAGACCGTAGAGGTCTGACGCGGGACGACGTGGCGCGACAGATGCGATGCGGTCAAAGCCGGCATGATCCCGGGCGCCGAGTTTCGAGACGAGGTCACGTATGGTCTGCAGTGCCGTCGGATCGTCGGGCATGCGGTAATCGGTGACGCCGCTGATTTCGCTGTGCACGCGTGCTCCGCCGAGTGCCTCGTTGTCGATGTTTTCACCGATGGCAGCCTTCACCAGGTGCGCCCCGGCGAGGAACACCGTGCCGGTGTTCTCGACGATCAGCGCTTCATCGCTCATGATGGGCAGATACGCTCCGCCGGCGACACAGTACCCCATGATGGCAGCGATCTGGGGGATGCCCATCGAAGACATCACCGCGTTGTTGCGGAAAATTCGGCCGAAATGCTCCTTGTCCGGAAAAATTTCATCCTGCATGGGAAGAAAGACCCCCGCCGAATCCACGAGGTAGATGATCGGCAGACGGTTCTCAATGGCGATTTCCTGCGCTCGGAGATTCTTCTTGCAGGTGATGGGAAACCATGCTCCCGCCTTGACCGTGGCGTCGTTGGCGACAATGACGCAGTCACGGCCGTGGATCTTCCCGATACCGAATACGGTGCCGGCCGACGGCGCCCCGCCATACTCCTCGTACATTTCCCAGGCGGTGAAAAGGCCGATTTCCAGAAACGTGCTGTCCTCATCCAGCAGGGCATCGATGCGCTCACGCGCGGTCAGCTTCCCGCGGTCGTGATGACGGGCGATGGCTTTCTCTCCCCCACCCATTTGCACCTGCTGTTCGCGGGCATGCAGCACGCGAAGCATGTTTTTCATGAAATCCTCGTTGACGAGAAATGCTTCGCTGCGGGTGGAGATCTGATCTGCGCTCATGGAATCGCTGCGGATGTGGAACACAGGAGGAAAATACATCACCCCCGGCGGGGACACAAATCCGGAGACAGAGCTGCAGTTGTCTGTTGCAGGCGATCGCAGTATCTTTCATGATAATTCAATCCTGCCCACCGGATGCATGCATGAAGCAGGAAAACAGCCCGGTTCTCGACGTCCGAAACCTCACCACTACATTCGACACCGACGAAGGCAGCGCCAATGCCGTCGACGGAATCTCCTTCCATCTCCGGAAAGGTGAAACACTCGGACTCGTCGGTGAATCCGGCTGCGGGAAAACGGTAAGTGCGCTTTCCATCATGCGTCTGATTCGTCCCCCCGGAAGCATCACCGGCGGAGAAATCATCTTTGACGGGCGCGACCTTCTCCGGCTCAGCGAGCGCGAAATGCGCGATGTGCGCGGCAATGAGATCGGTATGGTCTTCCAGGAGGCCATGACCTCGCTGAACCCTGTATTCACGATCGGTGACCAGCTGACGGAAACCCTGCTCTACCACCAGGACAAGAGCTGGTCGGATGCCTATGCACAGTCCGTCGACATGCTCGCCCGTGTCGGGATTTCCGATCCGCATGTGACGATGACATCCTACCCGCATCAGCTCTCCGGCGGTATGCGCCAGCGCGCATTGATCGCGATGGGACTGGTGGCCAATCCGAGTATCCTGATTCTCGATGAACCCACGACGGCCATCGACGTGACCGTTCAGGCACAGGTGCTGCGTCTGATAAACAATCTCCGCAAAGACATGGGGATGACTGTCCTTCTCATCACGCACGATCTCGGTGTAGTCGCGGAAGTATGCGACCGCGTCGCCATCATGTACGCGTCGCATATCGTGGAATGCGGTACCGTGCATAACATTTTTCACCACCCCCGTCATCCCTACACGGCGGGACTCCTTGCGTCAATCCCCGCGTTCCATGCGCCGAAAGAACGATTGTCGATCATCCCGGGGCAGGTTCCACGTCCGACACATTACCCGGCCGGCTGCAATTTCCATTCCCGCTGTGCGTATGCGACGGAAACCTGCGTGCTGCACCAACCGCCGCTGAAGCAAGTCCTCGAGCAGCACGCTTCCGCCTGCTGGCACTGGGAGGATGTGGAGTTTTCGCTCTCGTCGCTGCATCAGGCGAATGGACACTTTTCATCCACGCGCCTGAATGGGGATGACTGAATGACTCCTTTTCGCGGAACCGGGACGGACTCCTGACTTGTTTTTGAATCATATTGCGAAGAAATTCATCATATATGTGTAGACGAAAGCCGAGGATTTGCTGAAGACGGTAACCAGACACATGATTTCGGTGTCATTCCCTGCAAGCCCCTGCGGCCCGCCAAAAACCACACGTTCACGAGGATATGTATGCGAAATCTGCTAATGACAGTCCTGTTCACCGCCCTGTTTGCGACGGGCGCTGCAGGACAGCACAATCATCACAGTGACGAAGGAATTGCCGTTCCCCTGCCGGAGGAACAGGTCATCCTCACGCAGCAGAAGCTGCAGGAAAGCATGTCGCTTTCCAAAGCCCATCGCGGATTCAGGAATTTCATCAACGGCAATCCCGACTGGACGTTTCGGTACGACGCCCTGCGCGGAACGCCGCACCGTGCATGGGGGTCAGGTATTCCGATCAGCGGCTACCGGAGCATCAATCTGCTCAATGCCCCGCAGGCCGGAAAGCAGTTCCTCGCGGAACATGCCGGCACGCTGAACATCAGCGAGAAAAACCTGCGTCTGCTCTACTCCGAAATCATCAGGGGCAAGGCCTACCAGAAATACATTCAGGTATATGACGGCATTGACGTGCTGAATTCCTATGTCGATCTGCGCATCAGCGAAGACGGCCGCGTATTCATGTTCGGCAGTGATTTCCATCCCCGCATCGACGTTGAGACCACTCCGACGGTTTCGCGCATGGCCGCGCGGGAGTTCGCCAAAGCCGGTCTTCCCTATACTCCTGCCAACGACAATATCGAAGGCGGTGAGCTTTATATTCTTCCGGTCAAGTACACCGACCACATCACGTACCGTCTCGTCTACAATTTCCAGGTTCGGAACGGACATGATGAGCTCTGGGACACCTACGTCGACGCACACGAAGGAAACATCGTCTGGCGTCATGACCTGATCACGCATTTCCACGGCGGCGGCGGGCCGAACGCGAGCGCAAACGTCGTCGACGGCCGCGTCATGATCAAGGTCTACCCTGAATCATGGACACTCGACGAGCAGACACTGCCTCTGATGAATGCGTACGTGTGGGTGGACGGCAAGATGTACACCACTGACGCTGACGGACGTTTTACCGCAGATCTCGGATCGAACAGTACAGGACAGCTGGTAGCACAGCTAACCGGTCCGTATGCGCGCGTTTTCCGTGATGACACCTCCCGCGGCGGAGACCCGTCGAACGCCTATCTGACGCAGACCGTCGCTGCTGATCAAAACATCGAAATCGTCTGGGACGATTCGAACAGTATCGCATCCGAACGGAATACCTTCTACCACATGAACCTCGTGCGGGATTTCTCGCGCGCACTCGATCCGTCTGCGAACAACAGCCGCCTGGACGCTCAGATCCCCGGACTCGTTGAGATCAACGATCAGTGCAATGCATTTTTCGACGGTCGCGGTGTGAATTTTTTCCGCGAGAGCAGTCAGTGCGGCAACACGGGTGAAATTTCATCGGTGATTCACCATGAGATGGGACACGGCATTCACATCTGGCTGACGCAGAAACTTATCGGACGCGGTCCGGTCAACGGTGCATTGAAGGAAGCCATCGCCGACATGACCACGAATCTGCTGCGTGACGATCCGCGCATCGGCGTTGGTTTCATGAAGGCCGAAGCGCTGCTGAACCCGAACGGCGGCACGATCCGCAACTCCGACAACGAACTGCGCTACCCGGAAAATGTCAGCGGCCAGATCCATACCGACGGCATGATCCTCACCGGCGCGGTGTGGGATGTGCGCGAGGCCATCGGGCTTGAGCGCACCGCTCGCCTCTACCACGACGCCATGTACGGCGTGCCTGATGCCGTCGCCCTTGGCGAGGCGCTTGCGGACTATTTCATCGAGTTTCTCGTCGCGGACGACGACGACGGCGATCTCTCAAACGGAACGCCCAACAGCGAAGCCATCATTGAAGCCTTTCAGGCACATGGGATCCCGGGGTCGGCGATTCTCGTCATCCACAACGGCGTCAGCGACCAGAATTCGGTCACCGAACCGTACGAGGTGACGGGCACGGCGCGCATCTCCGGCAATATCGATGAGGAAAACCTTTTCATCAGTCAGGTGGACGTCATCTACTCCACTGACAACTGGACGACCTCGGAGCGCGTGATCGGGGAGTACGACATTGCAACTGAGACGTTTACCGCGTCCCTGCCGCCGCAGCCGGCCGGTTCGATCGTTCGCTATTACATGGAAGCCTTCGACAATTACGGTTCAAGCCTCCAGGAACCGCTGAACGCTCCGGAAAGTGACTACCTCTTTCTGGTCGGGTTCGAGCGCAAGTACTTCCACGACGCGGAGAACAGTGACGGCTGGCAGGTTGCCAGTGACGGGACCAGCGGCGAATGGGAACGTGACGTTCCCGTCGGCACCTGGAATACCCAGCTCGGAAGTGAAGGCGAAGTGCCGTACGTGCAGCCAAACGAGGACCACACGCCGGGTGAGGGTCTCGATAAATGCTGGGTGACCGGAAACGCCCGCCGGGGTGCCGGGCTCGGCGAGAATGATGTCGATGACGGCATGACGCAGCTGAATACTGCGAATTACGATATCAGTGCCATGACGCAGCCGGTGCTGCGCTACTACCGCTGGTACAGTAACGATGCCGGTGCGGAACCCGGCCAGGATTACTGGCTGGTGCGCGCTTCATCTGACGGAGGTCTCACATGGACCAATCTCGAACGAACCCGTCAGACGGATGCGTCCTGGAAGGCCAAAATATTCATCCTTCGCAGCTACGTCGAGCCAACCGACAAGTTCAAGGTGTTCTTCCGCGCATCCGATGACGAACCGGGCTCACTGGTAGAAGCCGCGCTGGATGATTTCGAGATCCTCGACATCAATCAGTCGCTGGTAAGTGTTGAAGATCGCAGCGCAGTACCGACTGCACTTGCGCTCGATCAGAACTATCCGAATCCCTTCAATCCGAGCACGCGCATCAGCTATACGCTCCCGGAAAGCGGCGACGTCACGCTCACCGTGTACAACAGCCTCGGTGACGTCGTGCGAAGACTGGTCGACGCCCGCATGGATGCCGGCGCCCACACGATTGTCTTCGACGCGTCGGATCTTCCGAGCGGACTCTACCTCTACGAGCTGCGCCACGGCGATCAGCGCCTGACACGCAAGATGATGCTGCTCGAATAACAGCAGCCAGCATTCAGCTGATTTCCGACCGCCGCAGTCAATCCTCCGTGATACGCTGCGGCGGTCGCTTTTTTGTCGCCGAAAGAAACTTCCGTAGTTTTCCGCAATGAGGCGCATGAGCACACAACACCTGGTTGCAACATCGATCATCACCGCGGTTCTTTCATCGATGCTGCTGTGCTCATGCGGAGACAACACTCCGGAAAACCGTACCCCCATGATACCGTCGTATTCCGTTCCCGCTTCAATCCCTTCGTATTCCGGCGACCGCGCCTTCGCCCTGCTCGAGCGTCAGGTCGCCTTCGGACCGCGCGTCCCCGGGACTGAGGCGCACGCGGACTGTCTCCAGTTCTTCCGTTCCTTCTTCGACTCCCTCGGCATCGACACTGAACTGCAGTCCTTCGAATTCCCCGGCTACGAGGGAGAGACACTCCCCCTGACAAATGTCATCGCTCAAATCAATCCCGGCGCGAAGCAGCGGATTCTTCTGGCGGCGCACTGGGATTCACGTCCGACCGCGGACCGCGAACCCGATCCTGACCGCGCGTTACGGCCTGTCCCGGGCGCGAACGACGGTGCGAGCGGCGTCGCGGTGCTGCTGCATCTCGCGGAGGTGCTTGTGGAACATTCCCCTCCCGTCGGTGTCGACATCATCCTGTTCGATGGTGAGGATTACGGCCGCGAAGGCGATGAATCCATGTTCTGTCTCGGTTCGAAGTACTACGCTGCGAGTCTGGATCCTTCTCATCCCCTCCCGATGTTCGGCATCCTGCTTGACCTCGTCGGTGATCGCGAGGCCGTGTTTCCCATGGAGGAATTCTCGCGCCGGTATGCGAGCGATGTGCTGACCATGGTATGGGATGCAGCCGAGCAGCAGGGCCTGACGCGATTCGTGCGGCGGTCGCACTCGGGGATATACGATGACCACGTTCCGCTCAATACCGTGGCGGGAATAAAGACGATCAATATCGTCGATGCGGAGCTTGTCGGGCAGAATACGAGTGATCCCCGCCGTCAGTACTGGCACACGCTCGATGATCTTCCGTCGCAGTGTTCCCCCGCTCCGCTCTCCGACGTGGGGCAGCTCCTTCTCTCCGTCATTTTCGGCATGCATACCACGGAGCATCATGAGATCCAGTGAAATGTTCGTCCGCCTCCGCTTCCCCCAGACAGCAGATGCCTCGGATCTCCAGGCACGCATGATCGCGTATGACCCGCTCGGTTTCCTCGAGGAGGAGCACTGGTGGGAAGTCTATTTTGACCGTGACGCCTGGGAACGCAGCGAGAGCGCCTTCCGCAGTGCCTGTGAACGCGACGGCATCGCCCCGACGTTCGAACGCGAGGAAATCGCGAAGGAAAACTGGAACGAGCTGTGGGAGCAGAGTATCGAGCCCATTCAGGTGAGTGACCACCTGTTCATCGCTCCTTCCTGGAAAACGGTCGACGCACCGTCCGGCAGCATGATCATCACCATCGATCCCAAGATGTCGTTCGGGACAGGGTATCACGCCACGACGCGCCTCATGCTTCGTCTGCTCGAGAGACATGTGCGTGCCGGCGACCGCGTTCTCGACATGGGGACGGGAACGGGTGTGCTCGCCATTGCCGCGGTGCGCCTCGGCGCCATGCTGGCTGAAGGGCTCGACACCGACGAATGGTCCTACGACAACGCACTGGAAAACGCGCAGCGCAACGGTGTGGCCGACCGCGTGCTGCTCGGGCAGGGATCCATCGAAAATGTGGAAGGCACGTTCGATGTCATTCTCTCAAACATCACGAAAATCGACAACCTGCAGATGCTGCCGCGTTTCGATGTCCATCTGAATCCCGGAGGACGGATCATTCTCTCCGGCTTTTACGAATGGGATGCGCGTGACATTCACCTCGCGCTGGAGCAGCTTCGCCTGCACGTCGATGAAGAAATCACCGAGGATGAATGGTCCGCCATCGCGGCCCGCAAGGAGGATATATGAGAGCCGCCAGCATCGATATCGGCACGAACACCATGCTCATGCTCATCGCGGATATCGATGATGACGGTTCACTGCGCGTTGTAACTGACCGGCAGGTCGTGGCCCGCGTCGGACGAGGCGTGGATAAAACGGGAGCGATCGAATGGGACGCATTCACACGCAGTGAGCGCTTCCTCCGCGAGTATCTCGATGTCATCGAGCGGGAGCATGCGGATGTCGTTCTGGCTACGGGCACGAGTGCGCTGCGCGATGCGAAAAATGGCGACGAATACCTCGACTACATGTACAGGCAGTTCGGTCTCGAGATTGAGATCCTGAGTGGAGATGAGGAGGCGCTGTGGACTTATGGTGGAGCGATATCGGGATTCTCGGACCGCTCCGGCCAGTATGCCGTGCTGGATATCGGCGGCGGCAGCACGGAACTGACGCTCGGGAAAGGCTTTCATATTCTCGAACGGAAGAGCGTGGATATCGGCTGTGTGCGTCTGACGGAAAAGTACCTGCATCACACCCCTCCCCGCAACGACGAGCTCGATCGGCTGGTCAGACACATCGACGGTGCGCTGGATGCATATCCGGTGT